>Ga0194126_10003724_pt1 | contig 23800 bp, 24 predicted proteins | sample TA2KigC150mmetaG_FD_148641 | JGI IMG/M metagenome (GOLD analysis project Ga0194126, IMG submission 148641) | Freshwater microbial communities from Lake Tanganyika, Tanzania - TA2015035 Kigoma Deep Cast 150m | ecosystem: Environmental > Aquatic > Freshwater > Lake | place: Tanzania: Lake... | reverse complement strand
GAGCACGATGGAATCCTTCCATTGGGTCATGCGCACCGCGTCTTTGCCCTTGAGCGCCGCCCGCACCAGGGGATTGCTGGAAATGTTCACCCCGATAGCTTCGGGGTCGTGGGCCCGGGCCAGGATTATTCCCTTTCGGTCGGTGATGGTGAGAACATGGAGGCCGGTGGCCTTCATCATGGGAAGGGCGAGGCGGCGCAGACTGTCGGCGTCCCCCGCGGCCAGGAGTTCGGCGTAGCTGGGGTTGTCCGCCAGCAGGCTGGCGGCCTGGGCCACCCGCTGGATTTTGCCCAGGTATTCCGCCAGCACCAGGCGAGCCGTCAGTTCCACCCGTTCGCCGTGCCACTCCAGAATCTGCCTGGTAGCCAGATATTGCATCACCAGGAGCAGCCCCACCAGGGCCGCCACCAGGGACAGCAGGTTGACCCCCAAAAGCTTGCCGCCGACTTTACTCTTCATCATTTTTAAAAGATAGCATATTTTAAGGGCTCAGGGAATCAGGCCACACCGTCGGTTAGTGTATTTTGAATTTGGGAAATTAAAAAGCGGCCCGGAGGCCGCTAGAAATTAAGCTGTTAAAGAGGGGTTAAAATTTAGGGCCAAGTTTGCCGAGGTTGGCGGTAAGGACTGGAATAGGGATTTATTTGGTAAGGGTTAACAGTCCCCATTTGGCCGGTATAAGGGTTAACATTGCCGCGTGTGCTATAATTATTAAAAGGGTTGCCGTCGGGTATTGTGCGATGGTGAGGCTGGATATAAGTTCCATCCCGGCGCAAATAGGGGTTGACCTGGGCGTCCCGGCCATAATATTGGGCTTGAGCAAAGGCAGGGAGCAAAACCAATAATGCTAAAATCATAAGGAGGCTAAACCGCTTCATTTGGGTTCACTCCTTTCAACAGGGCTAGGCTATGATAGGACATATTTTTTACAAAATCAAGAATTTTATTAGTGAAATGTATCATATCATCTGTGAATAATTTCTTGACATATAGGCAAAAACGTCTATGTTAAAAACAATAATCAATAATTTCTTGCACAATCAAGCTAACCTCCTGATATGCCGATGACGGAAGTGAAAAAATTATAACACTACCGGGGCAAGGAGGACGTATATGTGTACGCATCTTCGATTCGATCTCAGAAAAGCCACTCAAGCTATCAATTTCCTGGCCATAAAAAATCATGGGGAAATAGACAAAATAAAGGTGGTTAAGCTCATATATTTTGCAGATAGATATCATTTGCGAAAATATGGCCGCCCAATCACAAATGATGAATATTGGGCAATGGAATGGGGACCAGTAAATTCTAATGTAAAAGATATAGCCGACATGAGTGGATTTTTGGGTGATATGGAGAGAGAATATGCCTCTCAATATATCGAATCACTAAACCAAAATATAATTAAATCTATTCAAAAAGTTAATAATAAAGTTTTTTCGCAAACAGATATAGAGGCACTTTCTTGGGCATGGGAGACTTTTGGGCATCTCGATGGTTCCACTCTTGCCAAAATTTCCCATCATTATCCCGAATGGATGAAGTTTAAAAATATTATAGAGTCAAAATCACAATCCAGGGTACGTATGAATTATGAGGATTTTCTTGAAGACCCGGGGGAGGGGTTTGAAAAGTGCTGTGACCTATCTCCTGAAGAAAAAGAAGACAGGCTAGATATACTTTATGAGCTTGATAGAATTAGTGCTTATAGGTAAGTATTTTGATAGACATTTCGCCAGAAGCCCTAGGGAATTGGCTAAGGGCAACCATAAAGGCGGGGTCGGTCTATAAGTTCTCAGAAGAGACATTTTCATCAACTGATCCCCATTTTTTTATCGTACTAAATCCTACCCCAAAAACCGATCCCTTTATTGCTCTGGTAGTCGCATCTTCTCAGATTGAAAAAGTTCGCAGAAGAAACAATCACCTACCTCAAGAAACTTTGGTAAGAATTAATCCAGATCAATATGCTGATTTTACGGTTCCCTCTATTGTCAATGGAAATCAGGTATACCAACGAACTATCGGAGAACTTGAAATAAAAATGAAAAGGGGAGAACTCGAAATCAAAGCCGAAATGGACATGGCTCTAATTAAAAGGATAAGAACCGCAGTAAATCTTAGCCCTATGGTTGAAGAAGAAGTCAAAGATATATTCTTGGTCTGTTAATCAATTAACGCCGCAATTTCCTCCAAGTTCCAAAGATGATCTGAAACCCGCCCTCCATCACCGGGGCCATCTGTGGATCAACTAGCCTTGGACTCAACGGCGCGGGGGTTTATCCCAGCAACAAGCCGAGGATCAGGCGGTAGAAGGGCATGAGGATCATGGACATCACTCCAGTGTAAAACAGGAGGAGGATGAGCACAAAGCCCACCGGCTCCAAATAAGCGTAAAGGCGGGCCAGGTTCCGGGGTAGCAGAATGGCCAGGATATGAGAGCCGTCCAGGGGCGGGATGGGGATGAGATTGAACAGGGCCAGGAAGATGTTGATGGAGCAGCCGTAGAAGGCCAGAAAGGTCACACCCGGGTTGCCCGGAAACAGGCGCAAAAGAAAGGCGAAAACCGCGGCCAGGGCCAGATTGCTCAAGGGGCCGGAGGCGCTGACGGTGATTTCCCCCCAGCGGTAATTACGGTAATTAAGGGGATTAACCGGCACCGGCTTGGCCCAGCCGAACAGGATCTTGGAACCGCTGAACAACAGGATCAGGGGCAGGAGCACCGTGCCGATGGGGTCAATGTGGGGCGCCGGGTTCAGGGTAATGCGGCCCAGCATCTTGGCCGTGGGGTCGCCGTTCAACAGGGCCACGTAGCCGTGGGCCATCTCGTGGATAATCACGGAAAAGAGCAGCACCACCGCCATGAGGGCCGCTTCCATTAGATAGGGCAGGTTCAACGCGGGCATGGAATATGGAGTTCCCAGATTAAGGGGCTGGCTTGGGCAAAATCCAGCCGGTAGATTTTTAAATTACCGATTTTAATGGCTTGGCGCACCCGGGACAAGGGGATTTCCAGAAAATTGGCCAGGATGACCCGCATCACCACCTCGTGAGTGACCACCAGGACCCGGGTTTCTTCGGCTTCCTCCACAAGCCCTTTAAACCAGGGCAAAGCCCGGTCCTGCACTTCCTGAAGAGTTTCACGGCCCGGAAGGGTTAGACGGTCGGGGCATTCCCGCCAGGTCTGCCATTCCTGGGGATATATCCGGGCGATGTCCTGGGGCCGCAGGCCATCCCAGGGGCCATGGGCCATCTCCCGGATGGCGGCGATCTGCTCTATCTTCAGACCGCGGTCCCCTACCAGAAACTTAGCGGTTTCCAGACACCGCTGATAAGGGCTGGAATAAGCCCGGTCATACTTGAAATCATCCAGAATTTTATTGAGCCTAGTTAAGTCCGCATAGGCCGACGGATCCAGGGGTTCGTCCACGATGTTGCTGTACCGGCCCGCGGCATTGGCGACGCTGAAACCATGGCGCAAGAGGTCGATTACTAACGGTTTTCGGAGATTGATGGATGACATTCTATAATCTAAAAATGGGGTCATAAGGAAGTCTTAAGTTTTTGGCTAAAAGCGGGGGCTGGCGTTGCGCACCTTAAATTAATATATTGTCAATCTTAATTGAATCAAATCCAAGACTTATCTGAGGGTAACTTAGTTTTTTTACCGAAAACCGAAAACCAAAAACCGTGTTAAACCTCCCGGAGCAAGGCCTCCCCGGCCTGGCGCAAGCGCTGCAAGCCCTCGGGGGAGGTGGATTCCATATAGAAACGCACCACCGGTTCGGTGCCTGAAGGGCGGAAACAGACCCAGCCGCCGTCTTCCAGAAGATATTTGTGGCCATCTATAGTCACGTGGCCGGTGACCTTTAAACCGGCAAAGGTGGCCGGCGCGGTTTTAAGACGCTCCAGCAGGCGTTCCTTAGCCTCCGGCGGCAGGGCCAGGTTGATGCGGCGGTTGATCACCGGCCCCACTTTGGCAAAGAGTTCTTTCAGAAGCTGGGGGAGGCCCTTGCCTTTCCGGGCCACCATCTCCGCCACCAGCAGGCAGGCCAGGATGCCGTCTTTTTCCGGCAGGTGGTTTTTCATGGAAAAACCTTCGCTCTCCTCCCCCACCATGAGAGCCTGGCCGTTAATGATATACTCTCCCAGGTGTTTGAAGCCCACCCGGGTCTCATAGACCGGCCGCCGGTGATGGGCCGCCACCCGGTCGATGAGGTGGGTGGTGGCCACGCTCCGGGCCACGCCCCCCTCCCAGCCCCGGGTCTCGATGAGATAGTCCAGGAGCAGGGCCAGGATCTCGTTGGCTTCATGGTAGTCGCCGGCGGCGTCCATGATCCCGAAGCGGTCGGCGTCGGCGTCCACCGCCAGGCCCAGGTGGGCGCCGGTGGCGGTTATTTTTTCAGACAGGGCCATTAGAAATTCCCCGGAAGGTTCGGGCCGGTGGCCGCCGAAATAGGGGTCCCGGTAATTGTGCAGGGCTTCCACCGCCACCCCGGCCGCGGCCAGGAATTCGTCGAGATAGCCCTTGCCGGCGCCGTACATGACGTCCGTCACCACCTTCAGCCCGGACCGGCGCAGTACCTCGACATCCACTAATTCCTGGAGGTGCTTTAAATAGTCTTCTCGAGGATCGAAATCCATGACCAAGCCCTGTGTCCGGGCGGCGGCCAGGGGCAACCGCTTCACTTCCTGAGCCGACAGGCGCCCAATCAAGCTTTCAATCTCATTGGTGATGGGGGTGGGGGCCGGGCCGCCCCGGGCGGGGGAGAACTTGACGCCGTTCCATTCCGGGGGGTTGTGGGACGCGGTGATATTAATGCCGCCACCGTGGCGGCCCTGAATGATGGCAAAGCTCACCACCGGCGTGGGCGTAGCCCGGGAGGTGAAATAGGAGGGGACGGAGTTTCCGGCCATGACCTCCGCGGCCGCGGCGGCAAAAGCCTCGGATAGGAACCGGGTGTCGTAGCCGATGACTACTCCCTGCCCCGCCAACCCTTCCTGTTTCAGATAATCCGCAATCCCCTGGCAGACCAGGCGGGCGTTGGGGAAGGTGAATTCCTCCGCCAGAATGCCCCGCCATCCAGAGGTGCCAAACTTGATGTGAGCCATGGTCTGTCCTTGGTTTGCGGGGGGGAGGGCCCGGGGCTTCCACAGGCGGGACGCCGGTGCCACTGCCCTCCCCCCCTACCACCCAAACCCAACCCCCATAAGGGGCCGGGGAAGGCGGGGCCATTGGCCCCGCCTTCCCCGGCCTCACTAACACCCCTTAAGGGACTGGGGGTGGGGGGAGGGGGAGGAGGTAAGGGGTAGTGCCCTTTGCCCCCTCCCACGAATATTAAGTACCCAGATCGTAAGATGCCAGATATTTTTCCTGTTCCGGGGTAAGATGGTCGATTTCCACCCCCATGGCCTGGAGCTTCAGGCGGGCGATCTCTTTATCGATCTCCTCCGGCACCGGATAGACCTGCTTCTGAAACTTGTCATGGTTCTTGGAAATGAATTCCGTGGCCAGGGCCTGGTTGGCAAAGCTCATATCCATGACGGCCGAGGGGTGCCCTTCCGCCGCGGCCAGGTTCACCAGCCGCCCTTCCGCCAGCAGATAGAGGCACTTGCCGTTCTTCAGGGTGTACTCTTCCACGGAATCCCGGATTCGCCGCTTGCGGGTGATGAGGCGCTCCAGGGCCGGGATGTCGATTTCCACGTTAAAGTGGCCGGAGTTGGACAGAATGGCGCCGTCTTTCATCACCTGGAAATGCTCTTCCCGGATAACGTTGATGTCGCCGGTCAAGGTGCAGAAGACATCGCCGATCGGCGCGGCCTGGGCCATGGGCAGCACCTCGTAGCCATCCATCAGGGCTTCCAGGGCCTTCAAGGGGTTCACTTCGGTGATGACCACCCGGGCTCCCAGACCCCGGGCCCGCATGGCCACGCCCCGGCCGCACCAGCCATAGCCGGCCACCACGAAGATGCTGCCGGACATGAGCCGGTTGGTGGCCCGGAGGATGCCGTCGATGGTGCTCTGGCCGGTGCCGTAACGGTTGTCGAAGAGGTATTTGGTGGTGGCGTCGTTCACCGCGATCATAGGGTAGCGCAGCACCCCGTCTTTGGCCATGGCCTTGAGGCGGATAACTCCGGTGGTGGTTTCTTCGGTGCCCCCCAGGATTTCCGGGATGAGTTCCTGGCGCTTGGTATGGACCGTGAAAACCAGGTCGGCGCCGTCATCCATGGTGACCTGGGGCTTCACGTCCAGGGCCTGGTGGATGTGGCGGTAGTAGGTGTCGCTGTCTTCGCCCTTAATGGCAAAGGTGGGAATTTCCTCATATTTGGCCAGGAATGAAGCCACATCGTCCTGGGTGCTCAAGGGATTGGAGGCGCAGAGGTGCACCAGGGCGCCTCCGGCCTTCAGGGTTGCCGCCAGCACCGCGGTCTCGGTGGTGACGTGAAGACACGCGGCCAGGCGCAGCCCCTTTAAGGGCTTTTCCCGTTCGAACCGTTCCCGGATGGCGTTGAGCACCGGCATGTCCCGGCGGGCCCATTCCACCCGGAGGCGGCCCTTGTCGGCCAAATTAAGGTCTTTTACGTGATATTCCATGAGATCCTCTTGGAGAATTAATATTCAGACTTAGAAAACATTATCTCGTTCCCAAGCTCAATTTGGGAACGAGATGAACTAAAAACTGAAAACTGAAAACTATTGTTACAGGCCAGCCTTTTCCCGCAACACATCCACCTTATTGGTGTACTCCCAGGTGAAGTCCGGGTCGGTGCGGCCGAAGTGACCGTAAGCCGCGGTCTTTTTGAAAAAGGGGCGCTGCATGTCCAGATACTGGATCATGGCTGCGGGTTTGAAGCTGAAGGTGCTCTTGATGATATCCAGGAGCTTGTCGTCGGGAATCCGACCCGTATCATAAGTGTAAACCATAATGGATAGAGGGTCGGGAAGCCCGATGGAATAGGCCACCTGGACTTCGCACCGTTCGGCCAAACCCGCGGCCACCACGTTTTTAGCCACGTGGCGCAGCATATAAGAAGTGGTGCGGTCCACTTTTGTAGGATCTTTGCCCGAGAAGGCGCCGCCGCCGTGGTAGCCCCGGCCGCCATAGGTGTCCACGATAATCTTGCGGCCGGTCATGCCGCAGTCGGCTAGGGGCCCGCCCACTACGAAACGGCCGGTGGTGTTGATCAGGAACTGGGTGTTAGCCTCCAGGAGGCTGGCCGGGATGGTCTTCTTGATGACCTCTTCCACGATGGCTTCCCGGAGGTCTTTGTACTTGACTTCCGGGTTGTGCTGAGCCGCAATGACCACAGTGTGAACGGAGGTGGGCTTGCCGTCGATGTAGCGCACCGTCACCTGGGTCTTGCCGTCGGGGCGGAGCCAGGGCAGCGTGCCGTCCTTGCGGACCTTGGCCAGACGCTCGGCCAGCCGGTGGGCGTACCAGATGGGCATGGGCATAAGATTTTCGGTGGAATCGGAGGCATAGCCGAACATCAGGCCCTGGTCCCCGGCGCCCTGTTCGGGCGAGAGGCCCCGGCCTTCCACGCCCTGGGCGATGTCCGGAGACTGGCGGTCGATGGAGGTGAGGACCGCGCAGGTTTCCCAGTCAAAACCCATGGAAGAATCGCAGTACCCAATCTCTTTGATGGTCTGCCGGACAATTTCGGGATAGTCGATGCGCGCCGTGGTGGTGATCTCTCCGGCGATGAGGGCCAGCCCGGTGGTGACCAGGGTTTCGCAGGCCACCCGGGCATATTTGTCTTGGGCGATGATGGCGTCCAGAATGGCGTCGGAAATCTGGTCTGCCACCTTATCCGGATGCCCCTCGGTTACTGACTCCGAGGTGAAAAAAAATTCTTTGGCCATCCTGAAAGGACTCCTTTGGAAAAAAATTCACGCCGGGAAGGTTTCGGCTGATAAACCTTTTAATTTTAACTGCGGCGGGCGAAAAAAGACAAGGGTTTTTCCGTGGCGTCCGCGTCTTTCAAGCGATTTTGGCCGTCCACCAGAACCACCTTGGGCTTGTGGGACCGCAGTTCCGCAGCGGTGTAAGAGGCGTAGGTGGTGATGATAATCAAATCTCCGGGCGCGCCTTTGCGGGCCGCGGCGCCGTTTAAGCACACCACCCCGCTGCCGGCCTCGCCTTCGATGCTGTAGGTCTCAAAGCGTTCGCCGTTGGAAACGTTGTAGATGTGGACCATTTCATAGGGCAGGATATCCGCGGCCCGCAACAGGTCGGAGTCCACGGTGAGGGACCCTTCGTAGTGGAGGTTCGCCTCCGTAACGGTGGCGCGGTGGATTTTGGACTTCATCATTACACGCAGCATGTGTAGCGGGCCTCCGGTATCGAAGCGTTATCGATGAGCCTGGTGTCGCCCACCCATACGGCCAGGGCCAGACGGGCTTCCCCCTGAAGGGTTTCCACTTCTTCCAGGGTTTCGGGGTGCACCAGGGCCAGGTAGTCGATGCGGGTGTGGGGGACCCGGGGGATGATTTTCCGAACCAACTCCAGGATTTTTTCCCCTGATTTTTCTCCGGCCGCGGCCAGCTTCTGGGCCCCCTTCAGGGCGTAGGACAGCGACAGGGCCGCGGCCCGTTCCTCCGGGCTCAAATAGGTGTTGCGAGAACTCATGGCCAGACCGTCAGGCTCCCGGACGATGGGGCAGCCCACAATACCAATAGGCAAATTGAGGTCCGCGGTCAGGCGCCGGATGACCATGAGCTGCTGGTAATCCTTTTCCCCGAAGATGGCGGCGTGGGGCTGAACCAGATTGAAGAGTTTCAGCACCACCGTGGCCACCCCCCGGAAGTGCCCCGGCCGTGAAGCGCCGCACAGGCCCTGGGAGAGCTTCTCCACCTCCACGTAAGTCTGATACCCTTCCGGGTACATCTGCTCCGGAGTGGGGGTGAAGAGTACGTCCACCCCTTTCTCCCGGGCCAGGGCCGCGTCCCGGTCCAGGTCCCGGGGGTAGCGCTGCAAATCTTCCGTCGGCCCGAACTGGGCCGGGTTGACGAAGAGGCTCACCACCAGCCGGTCCCCTAGGGTGCGGCCGTGCTCCATGAGGGACAGATGGCCCTGGTGGAAAAAGCCCATGGTGGGGACCAAAACGATTTTCCGGCCTTCCTCCCGCCACCTCAGGGCCAGGTCCTGCATTTCCTTGGAATTGCTGACAATTTCCATAAAAAAACCCCAGACTGATGCTCTGGGGGTTGGCCTCACGGTCCCGCCGAGTCTCAGTCCGCCTCATGCCGGATCCAAGCTCTGGGTGTAACTTTGTTCTATTATCCTCCTATATGGGAAAATGTCAATATTTTGTTGGGCTGTGGCGTTTTTTTACACCATCTTTTTGGCCCCGGGGACCGCAAAAAGTTAGCGGGGAAATAAGCTGTCTAACTTCTTCACCAGGTTCAGGTCGCCTTCCACCGTGTACTTGCCGGTAAAATAGGCCCAGGCGCCGCTCTGCTCGCCCCGGGAGATGGCCAGCCAGACTTCGGGGGTGGTCTTGATGATCACATCGGGGTTCTCCGCTGCACCTTCATGGAAGCTGGCCCGCTGATTCTCGATGCATAGATGGGCGGTGAAGTTCTCGCTGCCGTGCACCTCAAACTGATAGGTGGCTGTCAGGCCAGCCGCGGCATTGGGATCGAGGTCCTGGGGCATGCCTTCCAGAAGTTCCCTCATGGTGGTGACGCTCCAACGAGTGACCGGCGTCACCGCCTCAACTGGAGTTACCTTAGGGGTCTCCTTCTGGCGCGCCATGAGCTCCTGAAGCCAGGCCTGTCTGGCCTCCGAGTCTAGCCCTCCCTGGGAGCGGGTCTGGCCTACATAGGCCTCAAAACTCTCGTAAAGCCCCAGTTTCTCCCAGTGCGCGTGGTCGGCCTTCATGAAGCCCTGGTTCTCCTTGACCAGGTGACCCATAAAAAGCCAGAAGGCCAGGTCCTGATCCGTGGCCGGGTAGCGCCAGCCTTCTTTTAACGCCCGGAATAGGTCCTGGGCCAGGTGCGCGGCCCGGGCCTCCACCGCCTGCCGGCCCAGGAATTCACCAGGGCCAATGGCAATAGCGGTAAGGTGACCCACCGGGAAAGCCCCGAAGGCCGCCAGCATCCTGCCCAGGTATTGCGCCACCGTGGTTTCTCCCTGGCCGGCCGAGACACTCACGGCCAAGCCGGGTTTCCAGGTGCCCCGGGGCCGGTGGCCGTAGGACAAAGAGCGGTCCAGGAAGGTCTTGGTCTGGCCGGTGACGTTGTAAAAATACACCGGCGAGGCCAGGATAATCGCGTCGGCCGCCAGGACCCTGGCCAGGATGCTTTTATGGTCGTCTCTGATCCAACAGCCTCCCTTTTCCAGGCAGAAGCCACAACCAGCGCAGTACTCGATGTGATGCTGGTTCAAGAAGATTTCTTCCAACCCCACTCCCTCCGCCTCGAAACCCTCTTTAAGCATGGCAAGCATCAGAGAGGTGTTGCCGAAACTTTGGTGGGGAGAGCCGTTGACTGCGACTACCCGATAGCTGGCCGACATGGCGTTTGCCTCCTGCTCTATTCCTAAAATTGCGAAGCTCAACCAGGCGCCGCCCAGGGCCACGCTACAGAGGCCCGCCAGGGTTGCCAGGCATTTCCAGGCAAACCTGGCCAGCCCGAAGCCAGCGCGGCGCCGGTGGCTATAATATCTTCTAGGGAGATTCTTCAATTCCATTCCCTTCACGATGACCGCCTTCGACCAGGAAGGTTATGGAAGCAGGCTGGCATAACTTAAACGAATTCCAGGGCCGGCTCGTCGTTTTTCCGGGCCGTGATTTCCCCGATGACCCAGGCCGGTTCATTGAGCCCCTGGAGGCGCAGCAGCACGTCGGCCACCAGGTCCCGGTCCACCACCAGCACCAGGCCCATGCCGTTGTTGAAGGTGCGCAGCATCTCGTCCTCGGGGATGTTGCCTTTCTCCTGAATAAACCGGAAGATGGGGGGCGCGGTCCAGGAACCCCGGTGGATCACTGCCCGGCAGGATTTGGGGAGGATGCGGGGAACGTTGCCCGTGAGGCCGCCGCCGGTGATATGGCTGATGCCGCTTAAGGGAAAGTCCCGCAACAGGTTGAGGACGGTTTCGGCATAAATGCGGGTGGGAATGAGGAGTTCCTCCCCCAGGAGGCCGCCCAGCTCCGGGATCTCATCGGTGACCAGGTACCCTTGGCGCTCGAACAAGACTTTGCGCACCAGGGAATAGCCATTGGAGTGGAGGCCGCTGGAAGCCACCCCGATGAGGCGATGGCCCACCGCGATGTCCGAGCCGTCGATGATATGGTCCCGCTCCACCACTCCCACCACGAAGCCCGCCAGGTCGTAGTCCCCAGGCTGGTAAATGCCGGGCATCTCCGCGGTTTCGCCGCCGATCAGGGAGCAGCGAGCCAGGCGGCAGCCCTGGGCAATCCCCTCGATGATCCGGGTGGCGGTGTCCTCCGCAAGGCGCCCCATGGCCAGATAATCCAGAAAGAACAAGGGCGCGGCGCCGTGGACGATGATGTCATTGGCGCACATGGCCACCAGGTCGATGCCAATGGTGTCATGGCGGTCCATGAGGATGGCGATCTTGATTTTGGTGCCCACCCCGTCGGTGGCGGACACCAGCACCGGGTCGCGGTATTTCTGCACGTTGAGGTGGAACATCCCCCCGAACCCGCCGATCTCCCCCAGCACCCCGGTTCGATGGGTGGCCTTCACCAAAGGCTTGATCTTCTGGATGAAGGCCTCGGCTTTGTCAATATCCACCCCCGCGTCTTTGTAAGTGATGGTCTCGGCCATATCCTTTGTCCTCCCCCAAGGACAGATGCAGTTTTCGGTTTTCCGTTTTCGGTAAATCGGAGTCAGGAACTGTTTTCATCTCTACATATAACAAACAGCCTGCCCGAGTCTGGCATCTTGAGTCTTCAGTTATTGCAAATAATGTTGGGTTTAGGGAGCATTAATGCCAAAACGCAAAAACTAAATACCGAAAACCGAAAACTATTCTTTCTCCCCCTCCCCCTCCCCTTCCTGACGCATGCATTCGGTGCATAGGGGCGGCAGGTCTTTCCCTTCAGGGGCCACCCAGGGATGGCCGCAGGCACCGCACTGAATCTGGACCGCGTTTAAGCGGTAGTCCCCCCCCTCGATGCGAATGGCCTTCCCGTGAACCAGGGCGTCGGCCACCGCCCGGTGGGCCCGGGCCAGCATCCGGGTCACGGTGGGGCGGGAGACCTGCATGCGTTTGGCCACCTCTTCCTGGGTCAGTTCCAGAAAATCAGCCAGGCGCATGGCCTCCAGTTCGTCCACCGAGATCACCGTTTGCTGCAAGCCCCGCAGCGGGATGCCCTGAGGTTTGAAAAAGGTTATTCCCGGCTCCATCTCCACCCAACGGCATTTACGAGGTCGGCCCATTTTCCTGCACCCTGATGAAAATTAAGTTATGAAAAATTAACTTTATTTGCTTATTACATTATATAAACCGCCTGACTGTCAAGAATAAACCTGGAAATCCGCTCCCGGACCACCTCCGTCGTTGACGAACCGGCAAAATCAGCTTATTTTTACAGGGGGCAGGTTTTGGGTTTCAGGTTTCAGGTTTTAGGTTTTAGGTTTTAGGTTTTAGGTTTTAGGTTTTAGGGCAGCATTCCTGAGTCAAAGAATCATTATAATTCCTATTCCCTATTCCCTGACCTGAAACCTGTAAAGGAGATTGTGTGTCCATCCAGAAATACCAGGAGCACGTGGAGGAATGCGCTCGCGTTATTGCCCCCCGGCTGGGAGCACTGCCGGAGTGGGGCGTCATCCTGGGCACCGGCCAGCGATTGCTGGCCCAGCACCTGGAAGATGGCGGCTATCTTCCCTATGAGGAACTGCCCCATTTTCCCCGGGCCACCAGCCCCAGCCACCAGGGACGCTTCCACTGGGGCCGCCTGGCAGGAAAGCCCGTGGTGCTGTGCCATGGCCGGCTTCACGGCTACGAAGGATATTCCCTGCTTCAGGCCACTTTCACAGTGCGGGTGATGACCGCGTTGGGGATCAAGACCCTGGCCCTCACCAACGCCGCGGGGGGCCTCAACCCCTATTTCAAGACCGGGGAGTTGATGCTCATCTGCGACCACATCAACTTCATGGCCGATAACCCCCTGGTGGGGGAAAACGTGGACGCCTGGGGACCCCGGTTTCCGGATATGAGCCGGGTTTACGATCATGAGCTGATGGACCTGGCTGAAGACGTGGCCCGGCGCCGGGGGATCGTCCTGAGGAAGGGGGTCTATGTGGGGGTCAAGGGGCCCAGCCTGGAGACGCCGGCAGAGACCCGGCTGCTCCGGATTATCGGCGCCGACGCGGTGGGCATGTCCACCGTCCCCGAGGCCATCTGCGCGGTGCACGCCGGAATTAAGGTGCTGGGGATTTCCATCCTCAGCAACGTGAACCTTCCCGACGCCATGGCCCCCATCTCCCTGGAGGAGATCATCGCCACCGTGGCCCGGGCCGAGCCTCGCCTGGCGGAACTTCTCCTGGGAGTGATCGCAGAAACCCCGGCCTCAGGAACGCGGTAACTCCAAAGGCGCCAAATTCAGGCAGTTGGCGCTCTTGGGCGTTCCCGGCGTAGCCAAGGGAATAAGAAATTGATAGGTTTAGAGCGCGAAATGGATTGGCGCAGGATAAAAGAATAAAAGCGGTCAGCCGCCAGTTTTGACCGCTGACCTTGGATCATAGCTTTAAAGAAGGTGCGCCGGGGGCACCTACATTATTTCTTTTTCCTGGGCCGTTTGGCCTTTTTCTCAGCCTTGGCGGGAGTGGGCGGCGGTGGAACGGGGGCTTCCGGCATCGCCGCAGCCGGAGCCGGCCTTGCCGCGGGTTCAGTGACAGCCGCACCGGCTTCGATGATATACACCCGCTGCTCCCGGGAGAGATTAATCAGAGACTGGCCGCATTGGACGCAAACCGACGCATAGAGGGGGTTCTTCCCTTGGCACCCGGGGCACTTAATCCACAACCCCATCGCTGTCCTCCTGGGTTTTCCCATACCATTAGCAGAACCAAGCTCATTCTTCAAGAGATTTATCCCCGGTTGGGGCGTGATGACCATTTCCCAGGAAATTTTACGGCTTGGTATCAAATAGGCGCGCTAGCGGGAAATTCAAATCCTCATTGACCTTACAAAATCCAAAGGAATAACCGCCAATGAAAACGTCCATGAGAAAAGTGGTGATCAGCACCGACCAGGCTCCGGCCCCCAGCGGGGCCTATACCCAGGCTCTGGTCGCAGGGCCTCTGGTCTTCGTCTCCGGTCAGATTCCACTAGACGCCCAGGGCCGGATGGTCCAAGGGGATATCCTGGACCAGACGGTGCAGGTAATCAACAATATCAAGGCCATCCTGGCCGCGGCGGACTGCAGCTTGAAGGACGTGGTCAAAACCACCGTATATTTGGCCGATATGGCCGATTTCCCGGAGTTCAACCGGGTGTACGCTGAGTTCTTCCCCACCCATCCCCCGGCCCGCACCGCCATCCAGGCCGCGGCCCTGCCTCGGGGAGTGTCCATCGAAATGGACGCCATTGCCGTCAGGAAGGGGTAAGCGGCCGGGCCTGTCCGCCAAATAATAGGGCGTGCCGCGCCCGCCCTTAATGGCTACTTATAACGCCAAGTCGCATTCAATCGGTGGCGCCGGCTTTCCAGCCGGTGCAGCGCCGACTAAAGCCGGCGGCTATAGAAAAATAGCTTTTTGAATGCACCTTGGGGTAAAGTCAGTGAAAATCGATATAGTCCTTTTCTGTAGTAAAAGTAGCTATCTGGTTCAAGCCGCAACACCGGAACTCCGCTTCCAGGTGTTCAAAAAAGAGCTCCGTCCGGACTGACTGGGGGGGGACTTCCACCCAGGTCCCACATTCCCGGCATTGAGCCAGAAACCGGCCTGACTCCATTCTAGTCTTTACCCGCGGTTTTTCCATGGGCCCTCTTTCCAGGCGTATCTGTGGCACCCTGGGCGTCTTGGTGAGAAATAATATCACACCGGGGCGCCAAGGTTTCGGGGCTCAGGGAAAAAATATCGCCAATAATCTAGATTTACTTAAATCCTGGGTTATGATAGGGATTTATACGGGTTTATTAATACTAAACCCCACTGCCCACTACCACTGATCACTGATCACTGACCACTGATTACTAACACTACAACGTTAATTACCCGGCTGCTTCAGTACAACTCTTTGTATTTATTGTCATTATGAGCGAAGCGAAGAATCTAGACCCTTCGCCTACGGCTCAGGGTGACAAAACTGATTGTCAGTAATATCCGATGGTTGGCCTATCATGGGCGATATGGGAGATATTATCTAACGTAATAGTACTAATTACTGATTACTGACCACAGGCAGCTAACATGCGCACCTTCCAGGAAATTAAGGAAAATTATAAGTTCACCGAGCTGGAGGCCCAGACCCTGAAAAGCCTGGGGCCCCTGGTGGAACCCCACGCGGACCGCATCGTCTCCGACTTCTACAACCTGTTCCTCCAGATCCCGGATACCGCCGGATTTCTGGCCGAGGCCCAGCAGGAGCGCCTGAGAGTCCTCCACCGGGCCTGGCTCCTGGCCCTGTTCCAGGGTCCTTACGACGACCGCTACTTCCAGCGCCTCCAGCGTATCGGCCATGCCCACGTGCGCATCGGACTGTCGGCCCACTTTGTCTATGTGGGGATGAATCATATCCGGCTCCAGTTGCTCCGGCTCATTGAGACGGAAGTGGAGCCTAAGGCGCAGGAGGCCGCGGCCGGGGCGCTGGAAAAGATCCTGGACCTCAACCTGGACGTCATCGCCCGCACTTACCACGAAGAGGAAGTGCGGCGCATCTTCGTATCCCACCGGCTGGACAACGCCCTCATCCGCTTTGCCCAACGCTTCACCTTCGGCCTGGACCTGCTGCTGGTGGTGGGCCTCATCGGTCTGTCATTGGGCGTGGTGGCCATGATCGTGTCGGACGTGAGCCAGATCTTCACCGGCAGCCCCTCCCACGCCCTGGTGGCGGCCATGGGGTCGCTGCTGGTCCTGTGGATGGTCATCGAACTGCTGGAAGCGGAGATCGACCGGCTCAAGGGCGGCGCCTTCAAAATCCACCTGTTTGTCGGCGCGGCGATGGTGGCCTTTATCCGTAAGATTCTGGTGGCCACCATGGCCCACGAAACCCCGGAGATGCTGGCAATTTACTTGGCAGGCGTCTTTGTCCTGGGCTCCATTTACTGGCTGGTGTCCCGGGCCGAAGCCCGCAGGGGGTAGGAATCAGGGACCAGGGAATAGGGAGTAGGGAGCACCGGGTTAAGTTAATGCTATCGTTCTCCTATTCCCTATTCCCTAATTCCCTGACTGGGGGCCGAGGGGCGGTTCCTCGGTTACTCCCGGAGTCTCGCCGAAGCGAAGAGGCAGGCGGATGGTCACGGTGGTTCCCCGGCCCAGCTTGCTTTCCAGGGTGATTACCCCCCGGTGTTCGTCCACGATCTGCCTGACAAAGACCATCCCTAAGCCCGTGCCCCCGATCTTGGTGGTGTAAAACGGCACAAAAACTTTTTCCACCACGTCGGGGGGCATGCCCCGCCCCGTATCCTGGATGATCAGGACCGCGTAGTCCTTTTCCATGGCGGTTTTGATGAGGATCTTACCCTGGGGCGACGTGGCTTCCACGGCGTTGCGGATGATGTGGGCCAGGGCCACCTTGAGCAGGTGATTGTTGAAGCGGCCCACCAGGTGCCGGGGACAGGTATCCGTCACCAGGACCAGGTTTTTCGCCCGCACTTCGGGCCGCAACAGGTCGACGGTGGACATGACGATGACGTTTAAGTCCTCCTGGCCGAAGAAAGAGGTCTTGCGCTGGGCCAGGGATTCGAAGCGCTCCACCATGTGCTCGATGCGCCGGGCCTCCTCGGCGATGGCCGCTACCCAGGCCCGGCTGGGGTCTTCAGGATTGGTTTTGCGCAGCAGCCGGTGGCTGAAGCCGCCGATGACGTGGAGGGGGTTGCGCAGGCCGTGGGCCATGCCCAGGGCCATTTCGGACATGGTGCGCTCCATCACCAGGGCCTCCATCTCCCGGTTCAGGGCCAGGATTTCCCGGCTGGTTTGCTCCAACTGGTGGTGGTCGGCCTCCATCCGTTGGTAAAGGCGCTGGATATTGTAAAAAAACAGGGTGGTGGTGGCGATGACCACGTAAATGATGCTGTCGAAGCCCCCGGCGACGCGCCGCCAGTCCTGAAAATAGGAGTATCCGAAAACCGTGATGATGTCCTGGAGGGAATGGGACACAATGTGGGAGAAGGCGAAGATGAGGAACGCGCCGCTGAGCCAGCGGAAAAAGAGCCACAGGGCGTTTTCCGGGTCCTGGGAAGTTAGGTGGGAGCTGACTCGAAAGGCCCGCCAGGCGAAAATGACCACCAGGAGGGAGCCGCCGATCTTGATAATCCAATGAGGAAGCAGGGGCAGAGCGATCATGGCCGCGATTCTTGGGCAAAAGTCTTAAGGCCGCGGTAAAAAAAGTAAAAGGCCGGGACCAGAAACAAAAAGTGGTCTATCTGGGTGATGTAATAGAGCCAGGAATTGGCGTCGTACATGAGGAGACGGCGGGTAATCCCGGTCCCCAAAATCACCGGGTTTTCCAAGGCCCACTCGGAAAAGTGGCCGATCACCGCGTCCAGGTTCCAGATGACAAAGAACCAGGCCCCATAACAGAGATAGCGGAAGCCCCTGTAATGCTTGAGGTTTTCCCGATGGATCTGGTAGATGAAAAAGCCCATGGCTCCGGCGAACAGCAGGTGGGCGATCTGGTGGACATACGAGCCCTGAGTGACCCATCCGGGGCCAAAAGCCATGACGGGAGGAGGGTAGGCCAGAAAGAGGGCTAAAGTCGCTAGTAAAACTCGAAAAATAGCCATACAACTGCGCCTCCCCTTTTTATTTTGAGCACAGCGGGGGGAAATGTCAATGGCGGTTATCAGTGAGCAGTGAGCAGTTTTCGAGTTTTGAGTTTGAGCAATCCTTTAAGGTTTCAAGTCTTCAAGTTGTCCCTATCCCCTATCCCCTATTCCCCGACCCCTATTCTATCCCCTGATCACTGGCCACTGGCAACTGGCGACCGCTACGCCTGATACCCCAGCCGGCGCACTGCCCGGGGGTCTTTGCGCCAGTTTTTCCACACCTTGACCCAGAGCTCCAGGAAAACCTTGGCCCCCAGCAGGTTTTCGATTTCCACCCGGGCCTCCTGGCCGATGATTTTCAACATTTTCCCGTGCTTGCCGATGACGATGCCTTTCTGGGATTGCCGCTCCACGTAAATCACCGCCCGGATGCGCACCAGTTCCGGGCGCTGCCGCTCATCGAATTCCTCGATCTGCACCGCCACCGCGTAGGGGATTTCTTCGCCGGTGTGGTGAAAGAGCCGCTCCCGGATGAACTCCGCGGCCAGGAAGCGCTCGGTGGCGTCGGTGGGCTGGTCTTCGGGGTAAAGGGGCGGGGCCGCGGGGAGTAACTGGACGATTTCCGCGGTGAGGTCGTCCAGCCCATCTCCCAGGAGGGCGCTGACGGGGACCACCGGCGCCTGGGGGAACAGCTCGTGGTACGCGGCCATGACGGGCAGGAGCTTGGGCTTGGCCACCAGGTCGATTTTGTTCACCGCGATGATCAGGGGCCGTTCCAGCTTCTTAAGATGGGGCAGCAACACTCGGTCCCGGGTATCCGGAGTCTGGGGCTCCACCAGCCACACCACCACGTCGGCCTCATTCAGCGCGGTGATGGCCGCCTGCACCAGGACTTCGTTCAGGGCCCCTTTAGGGTCAATAACCCCGGGGGTGTCCAGGAACAGAATTTGGGCCCCGGGCCGGTTGAGGATGCCCAGGAGCCGGAACCGGGTGGTCTGGGGCTTGGGGGAAGTTATAGCCAATTTCCCCCCCACCAGCCGGTTGAGCAGGGTGGATTTCCCCACATTGGGCAGGCCCATGAGGGCCGCATAGCCGCATTTGAAGGTTTCAGGCATGATTAATTATACAGTTTTAAGTTTTTAGTTTTTAGTTAAAAATCAAAGTTATCGATAGGTTATAAGGTAAGGGGGTGATGTTTGGGCAAGAACCGGGTTAATTAAATCCCAATCCATCCTCCCTTTAATGTGCCTGGGAAAATCCCCCGAAATCCCAATTTTGTGGTAGAATTTGCCAGGTTAGAAGGGAAGATATCTTGTCAATGGAAAATGCCATTAACCTCGAAAGTTTAAAGGAGCGAGCCCGGCGGTGGGCCGAAAATCATCCCGGGGTCAGCCTGGTTTACCTGTTCGGCTCCCAAGCTACCGGACAGACCGGGCCTGAAAGCGACATTGATATCGGGGTCTTGTTGGACCGCGACCTGGAAAACCCGGAAACGCAAGCCGTTATGCACTACGAACTGGCCAGGCTGCTGAAAACCGGCAAGGTGGATTTGATATGGCTGCGCCAGGCTCCGATGGAACTGGCCTTTGCCGTCATTTCCCAGGGCCGGTTGTTATATGAACGGGACGTGGCCCACCGGGTGGAATATGAGTCCTACGTCATGGGCCGCTATTATGACTATTTGCCCATTCTTCGGGCCCAGAGGGACGAAATTTTAGCGGGAGGGAATTTTGACCGCCGAGTTCAGTGGTATCGAGAGGCGTTTGAGCGAACTGAGCGAACGCTTGGCCAGATTAGAGCCGCTCCGGGAAAAAAGTCCGGCTGAGTTTGCCCAAGACCCTTACCTGCGGGACATCGTGGAGCGCAACCTGGAAGTGGCGGCCCAATGCGTCCTGGATATCAGCCACCGCCTTATCTCTTTGGCCGCGGCCCCCAGCCCCCGGGACTATTACGAGGCCATCTTGCGCCTGGGAGAATTGGGGGCGCTACCGCCGGAGTTCGCCCGGCGACTGGCGCCCCTGGCCGGGTTCCGCAATATCCTGGTCCATGAGTATCTGCAAGTGGATTGGGACAAGGTTTATAAGAACTTGCAGCAAGTAGATGACCTGGCCCGATTTTCCGACCTGGTTCGGCAGTGGTTGGCCAAGCATATATAGAACCTGGTGGCACTGGCCTTCCCGCTGGTGCAAATACAAAAAGCACAGGCTGGAAAGCCTGTGCCACCTGCACTGCACCCCTCCTCGTTCCCAAGCTGGAGCTTGGGAACGCCATTTTCCGGCAAACCTCCGGTTTGCCACCACTAGTCAAATGCGTCCAACTCCATTATCCCCTTCTCCCCGGCATATAGCGATTGCCAAAAATAATTTCTTTGTAGGGGCATGGCGAGCCATGCCCAACCGCCTGAGGGCACGGCACGCCGTGCCCCTACGATCAAACAGGTAACAGGAAAAAACTTTTGGCAATCGCTATAATCCCCGGCGCTGGAATAGACCCAATCTTCCGCCCGCGCCACCACCCCCATGCGAACCGGGTTGAGATGGATGTAATCAATCTTCTGGCGCAGCATCTCATCTATATAATACCAAAGTCGCATTCAAAAGGCGCCAAACCCGTAGGGGCGAACCTTGTGTTCGCCCGCCTATTTTCGGGGCGAATACAAGATTCGCCCCTACGACTGAAACCCTTCCTTTGGTGGGCCGCTTCTAAAACTGTAATTGATTCAGGACCCAGGTCTTTTCATCCTTTTCTAACTGGGCTATGAGGCGCTTGGCGGTGAAGCTTTTGAAGTCCCGGATGGTATCTGCCAGTTTAGGGCCGGACACCACCAAGTGTAAATGGTTGTCCAGGATGACATAAGCATAGATTTTCAGGCCCTTATGTTGGCGGCAAAACTGGAGGGCGTCCAGGAGAATATCGAAATAGGGTTTGCGGGTGAAGAGAGGAATCCATTGTACCACGGTGCAGGTGATGAAATGCGGGGCGTCCGGCTCTTTAACGGTATAGCGGGTTCTCATGGGGTAAGGGGGCTAATGGGCGGCAAAGGTGGCTAAAAGGTGGCGAAGCAGAGCTTCGCCGGAAAATTTGCGTTCCCAAGCTAGAGCTTGGGAACGAGGATAATTAAGTTATTCCCCTTGTTCATCGTGCATTCTTCAAAGCGGTCTCCCATTGATAAAATTCCCATTCGAACAATTCCAAAAGCCAAATTCTGCTTTGGTTCATAAATCCTTCAATCAAAATCCAATATTCGGATTCTTGTAAATGCAAAACACTATGCGGATCATAGCGAACAAGCGAACCAAGCCAAAAAATTAATGTATACAAAACCATTAATTGGGGAAGGAGTATAGGAAGTTTCGTTTGGATTGGTATAGAGTAATAAATCCCATCATCATTTATTGCCGTAAATAAATTCAATATTTTTAATTCATCTTTTAATAAGTCATATAATTTGCCCTTAAATTGTTGATCATATCTTTTGGGAGTCACAAATTCAAATGTCCACAAATCTCTATTTGGGCTTTTTACTTGGTGATAACTATTATTTCCATAAGATATCATTCTTATAAGGTCAGAACGTGACAAGCGTAAACTTATGAGATCATCACGCATAACGGAAAATTTTATCCATATTTCCTGATTAATTCTATCAATAAGAATCTCAGGGTTAATTAAATCAATCAATTTTGAGTTTTCAGCTGTAGTTCTTTCATACTCATCAGAAATCTCTGGGCATAATGCAAATAATTCCTTTATTTGAAATTCTAACGGTTGCGCAATTAACCCTTGATTATTGATAACCGATCCCCACAATATATGCCAAACTCCTTTTCTTCCTCTTTGCATAAGTTCTACATGTTCTGTCAAAATATTAACTAAGAAATTTGGATTTGGTTTCCATCTAATACCATGATTATAACTTTCATTCTTTTTATGAAATGATGGGTTCTTTATTTCGCAAATTGCTTTTGCAAGATTTAAGAAAGAATAATAGTATATTAGTGGAGCGGTATTTGGTTTTGCAACATTTGCAGCCTCATAAAATTCAAATGCTTGTTGAATATATGTTTTTACGTTTTGATGTATTTCGGAGCGTATTTTCCTATCTGAGATACCATATGTATTTTTCAATATATGGTTGATTACTTCTTTTGCACAAAAATGTTTTATGGATGACCATATTACTTTTTCTGGATTGCCTAACGTCCAGACCTCGCTAAAATCTGGGTATAGGCTAAATTTTATCGGGTCACCAATTCTTGGTTCTTTTAAAGCCATTTTCTCAATAAAAGTGGAAAAAAGTAATCATCATTGCCTATTGCTAATATCTAACTACACTTCGAAAATCCGCAGGCGCGGCAGACCAGGCAGCCGCCTTCGTGTTCCACGCTGCTGCCGCAGTCGGGGCAGGTGGCCAGGGCCGCGGTTTCCGCAAGGGGATCCACCTGGGCCACGCTCCTGAGCACCCGGGCGATGGCGTCGGGGCAGGAGAGGATCTGGTTGCCGTTTTGCCAGATGGAGATGGGGCAGCGGATGCCGGTGATCTGCTTGATGACGGACTCGATCTTCACCCCGGAGCGCAGGGCCAGAGAGATGAGGCGGCCGGTGGATTCGATCTGGGAGGAGGCGCAGCCGCCGGTTTTGCCCATCTGGGCGAAGACTTCGCAGAACCCCAGGTCGTCGGAGTTCACCGTGACGTAGAGCTTGCCGCAGCCGGTGGTGATGAGCTCGGTGACCCCGGAGGTGCGGGCCGGCCGGGGCCGGGGGGTGATGACCTGGGCTTCCGGGGGCTGGTCCGCGGGGGCCTCTTTGCCGAAGCTCAACACCTGCTGATCCCGGCTGCCGTCCCGGTAGATGGTCACCCCTTTGAGGCCCATTTCATAGGCCATGAAGTAAACCTGGCGCACGTCTTCCGCCGCGGCCTGGCGGGGGAAGTTCACCGTCTTGGACACCGCGTTGTCGGTGTATTTCTGGAAGGCCGCCTGGATGCGGATGTGCCATTGGGGGGAAGTCTCGTGGGCGGTGACGAAGAGGCGGCGGATATCCTTGGGGATTTCCTTGATATCCCGGATGGTGCCGGTCTGGGCGATGTGGCGCATCAGTTCCGGGGAGTAAAAGCCCCGGCGCCGGGCCAGCTCCTCGAATAAGGGGTGGACTTCCACCAATTCCGTGCCTTCCAGGACCCGGCGGACGTAGGACACCGCGAAGAGGGGCTCGATGCCGCTGGAGCAGCCCGCCAGGATGCTGATGGTGCCCGTGGGCGCGATGGTGGTAGTGGTGGCGTGGCGCATTCTTCCCAAGCCGTTGCCGTCATAGCGGCTGCCGGGGAAGGTGGGGAAGTTGCCCCGTTTCTCCGCCAACGCCTTGGACGCGGCCTGGGATTCCTGCTGGATGAAGGCCATCACTTCTTCCGCGGCCTTAACCGCGTCGTCGGAATTGTAGGGGATGCCCAAAAGGAGGAGCATGTCCGCGAAGCCCATGACCCCCAGGCCGATCTTGCGGTTCTTCAGGGTGTGCTCCCGGATGACCTCCAGGGGGAAGTTGTTGGCGTCGATGACGTTGTCCAGGAAGTGCACCGACGCGTGCACCAGGTCCTTGAGGGCGGCGTAGTCGATCTGGCCGTCTTTGACCACCTGGGCCAGGTTCAGGGACCCCAGGTTGCAGGACTCGTAAGGCAGCAGGGGCTGCTCGCCGCAGGGGTTGGTGGCTTCGATGTCGCCCAGATGGGGGAGCGGGTTTCCCCGGTTGATGGCGTCCAGGAAGATGATGCCCGGCTCGCCGGTGGCCCAGGCGCTCTGGACGATGAGGTCGAAGAGCCGGGAGGCCTTAACCCGGCCCATTTCCCGGCCGCTGCGGGGGTTGATGAGGGGGAAGTCCTGGTCGCCCAGCACCGCGTCCATG
>Ga0194126_10003718_pt1 | contig 23816 bp, 19 predicted proteins | sample TA2KigC150mmetaG_FD_148641 | JGI IMG/M metagenome (GOLD analysis project Ga0194126, IMG submission 148641) | Freshwater microbial communities from Lake Tanganyika, Tanzania - TA2015035 Kigoma Deep Cast 150m | ecosystem: Environmental > Aquatic > Freshwater > Lake | place: Tanzania: Lake... | reverse complement strand
AATTTTTCCAATAACTCTACCGTGTCGCCTCCTCCGGTAAGCCGAATGGCGTTCTTGTTTTCTGCTACCGCCCGAGCGACAATTTCACTTCCCTGCCGGTATTTTTCCTCTTCAAATTTACCCATTGGCCCGTTCCAGATGATTTTTTTAGCGGCGCGAATCAATTGGGCGTATCTTTCAGCGCTCTCTTTTGAAATGTCAAATTTTTTCGCTGAAGAATATCCGATCGGTAGTTCCACTTTTTTTTGCCAGTCTTCCTCTCTTCTTTTTTCCATTTCTTCGTATTCAACAGCAATTTTCCCGCCCAAAACTATTTTTTCGTAATTTTTGGCGAGCGCCTCCAATACCGGAATTTTGGTTTCAATCTTTGCGCCTCCGACTATCGCGATACTGGGAATGGCTTCTTTGTTTATTGATTGATAGATTTCCCTTACTTCTTCTGCCAGGTGCCAGCCGGCATAAGCCGGCAATGACTTAGTTATTCCTACCGTGGAAGCGTGTTTGCGGTGGGAGGCGCTAAAAGCTTCGTTAACAAAAAGATCTTGGTTCTTGGCAAGCGCCTGGGCAAATTCCGGGTTGTTTTTCTCCTCCTCCGGCCAGAAACGGATATTTTCCCACATAAAAACTTGAAACTTAGGAGCATCAAATTGGTCGGAATATTCTTGATAATCAGTCTTATACGGTGGCATAACGATTTTTTCGCCCCAGAGGTTTTCCAGTTCCAGCCGAATTGGCTCAATGCTTAACGAGAAATCGTATTTTCCTTCCGGGCGCTCAAAGTGAGTGATAAGAGTGATCATTTTTACCCCCGCCTCTTTTAAGTTTCTAAGAGTCGCTAGACTTTCCTTAATGCGAAAATTATTTAATACCCTAAAGTTTCCCACCGGACAATTATAGTCCACCCGTACGAGGACATTTTTATTTTTGAGGTCCAGATTTTCCAAAGCGACGGGATCTTGGGAAGACCGGAAGGATTCAAGGGTAGACATTTTTGATAATTTGGAATTTGAAATTATTTACTGCTGTCCTCCCGTAATTATTCGGTCAAGCTGGCGAATAACTATCATGGCGGCCAACGCCACAACAAGCCCAATAACACTATTGCGCAAAGTTTTTTTTCCTAATTCTACCTTGCTTTCGTCCGCGCCGGCGGCAAAAAACCAGATCCCGCCTATCAGCATACTGATTAGGAAAATTATCCCTACGATTGCCAAGAGAAAATTGATGGCCCGCATCAGGATTTGGCTGGCGGAAAGTTCGCTCCAGTTTTTTTGCTGGCCGGTAACGATAAAGTAAAGCTCGTCAATGATCATTGGCGCCGCCAGAATTACCACCAATCCTAAAACTGCTCCAAAAAGAGCCGTTTTGGACCATTGGATCATCTTCTCATTTTGGCTGGTGCCTCCCAGAATGTATAAAATACCGGATACGGCGATAAAAACGATAGCGATACCCCCAACAAGGTACATTAAGTAAGGTCGGATGGATTGATTGACTAGTTCGTCAACATTCTCGTATCCTAGAGGGTTTTCCACCCCTATGGTTACGGCTTTCACCGCCCCCGCGAAAGCGGCAAAAAATAAAATGGGGAAAAGATAGACGATGACTTTTTTTAGCATTTTTGTTTTTTTTAATGATTTTTCTGTGTGAGCAATTGAAATAATGGTAACATAATTTTTTATTTATTCTTCTTTTTTTGTTCTTAGTTTATCCCTCCATATTTTAATCTTTTTATGGTCTCCCGTGAGCAATACCTTCGGCACCCGGAATCCCTGAAAATTTTCCGGCCGGGTGAATTGGGGGTATTCAAGATTTTTCCGTTTTCCCGTAAAAGATTCTTCTTTGAGTGACTCGCGGTTGCCCACTACGCCGGGGATGAGACGGGTAACCGAATCAATGATTACCGCGGCGCCGAGCTCCCCTCCGCTTATTATGTAAGGGCCAAGTGAAATCTCTTCGTCGGCAATATGCTCTGCCACTCGCTCATCCACTCCTTCATAGCGGCCGGAAATTAGAATAATTTGCCTGTACCTTCTGGCCAGCCGGTTAGCCGTTTTTTGGCTGTAGGCCTTCCCCTTGGCGCTCAGTAAAATTACGCGGATGTCTTTGCGCCGACAATGACTCTCTTTGAGAATCGCTGTTACGTTTTTGTAAATTGGCTCTATCTTCATTACCATTCCCGCCCCGCCGCCATAAGGGATGTCATCGGTGGTACGATGCTTATCAGAAGTGTAATTTCGCAAGTCATGAACCTTAATTTTGACTTTGCTCTTTTGAACTGCCCGTTTTATCTGCGCCTCGGCGAAATAGGAATCCAAAATTCTGGGGAAAATAGTAATAACGTTAAATTGCACGGATGCAAAATTAAAAATAAAATTTGTCGTTTGGTATTATGCTGGTATTATAAGACAAGATAACATTTTCTAAAATATCAATGGGAGAACCTTCCGTCTTGAATATTTTAGACATAATCGGGACAGTTTTCAAGTATACTTGGTGGATAATTCTGCCGCTGGGGCTTTATTCAATTTTCCGGCCGCTTTGGGCGAGTTACGTGGTGAATATTCTTTTTTTCGGAGGGGAGATCAACCAGACCCTGCTTCAGATCAAAATTCCCAAAGATATGCAGGCCAGCCCCAAGGCGATGGAAAACGTTTTAGCGGGACTTTTGGCGGCCGCCCGAACCATTACCAAATATCATAATATTATGCTTGGCCGGATTCAAGATTATTTTTCCTTTGAAATAGTGGGGCAGGAGGGGGATGTCAGTTTCTACATTCTGGCGCCCGCGCGTTCAGTACGGTTGGCGGAGAAATTGTTCTACAGCCAATTTCCCGACGTTGAAATCAGCGTGGCGAGGGAGGATTATTTTAAGCGGCTTCCCGCTACTATTCCTGACGACAATTGGGGGATGTGGGGAGCCAAAGTGATTTTGGATCAGGAAGACTGCCGGCCGCTCAATACTTATCCAATGATGGAGGACAGGATTGCGGGAGAGTTGGTAGATCCGCTGGCGATAATTTTTGAGGCAATGGGCACTTTAGGACCCGGGGAACACCTGATTTATCAAGTGCAGGCCTCGGTTGATTCCGGGGAATGGCGCAAAAAAGGCGAAGAGGAAATAAAAAAGATTATGGAGAAATATAAAGTGGGAGTTGACCTTACGGACGAAGAAGGAGTTATGACCAAAACTTTGCCGCCTCACGAAGTAGATCTGGTGAAAGCGATTAACGCCAAGATGAGCAAACCGGCTTTTGCCACCCAAATTCTCCTTGTTTATGTAGCCAGAAAGGAAGTGTATAACGGGATTATGCCCAGCACTATTTCCGGCGCCCTGAAGATGTTGGACTCCAATTACAACAACTTGATAACCGATAAGTATTATTCCACTACCGCTTACTATCTCTTCGCTAAAAATAGAAGAGCTTTTCGCAGCCGGCGGCTTTTTAAACTGATGCAGGATCGGGATATACAAGGGACGGCCAATGTATTAAATGTAGAAGAATTGGCTACTCTCTTTCACTTCCCCACGCCAATGATGAAGGTGCCTTCGGTACCGCGGCTGGACAGCAAAACTGCCCCCGCGCCGTCCAATTTGCCTGTTGCAGAATAGTCCTGGTACTATGCGGTGAGGTAAGGCCTGAGCTGAATTTCATAAAAATTTTATCTGGATTTAATAATCACTTTGCTATACTTGGAGCAAAGTTTTTATTATTGGGGGAATTTAATATTAAACAGCAAACAACAAATAGCTATCTCTATGAATAAAATATTTCTTTCTATGATTCTACTATTTTTCTTGGTTTGCGGCTTTGTCAGCGGACTCGCGTATGAGCGCTACATCCGCCGTGAGCAGTGCTTAAAAATGGCTTTTCAAAATAACACGGAAACTTTATCAGAAGCGGAAATTGGGGAGATATTGCGGAACCTTAACAGCCCAAAAAAGGAAAATGAAAATAATAATAGCGTTTCAGGACAAAAAGGAGCAGATTCTGACAAACTAAACGGCCAATTTGTGGGCAGTAAAAACAGTAACAAGTTTTATCCGGCCGATTGCCGTTACGCTAAGCTAATAAAAGAAGGTAATAAGGTGTTTTTTGAATCGGTAGAGGAAGGAGAGAAGGAAGGGAGAGAATATGTGGAATGCAAATGAGTTCTTAGTTCTTAATTTTTATTCAAATGCAAAAAATCAAATTAATAGGATTATCAGTAGTGTCAATATGGATAATGGTTGGTCTAGCCACCTTTTCCGTCTCTGCTCTGGAAGAATTAATTATCAGTACCAACACCAACATTACCGCGGATGCCGTCTGGACCGGTACGGTGGTTATTGACGGAGCGAGAATAACAGTAAATCAAGGGGTGACTCTCACTTTAAATCCCGGTACAGTGGTTGCCGGCAAGAATGGCGGTTCGCTATTTGTTGAGGGCAGGTTAAAAGTTTTAGGGGAAGATGATCGAAAGGTCCGTTTTACCTCTGAATACGATGAAAATTATGATTACAGTCTGACGTATTCTATCAATTCCACGAGCACCAGCGAGATTGAGATGACTAATTTCATTTTGGAGGACGGGGGAGGGAATGTGAATTCTGCTACGGTTCCCGCTCTTACCATTAAGGGCAAGGGAATTCTTACCGATGGGGTAATCCGGCGCAACCGGGTGGCGGGAGTGCGCATTTGGAATGCAGGCACGAAGATATCCAATTGCGAAATTTACGAAAATCCCGGCCCCGCCCTGGAAAACAAAACTACTGCCCAAATCAAGGCAGAAGACAATTGGTGGGGCGCGAAAGAAGCCCCCCAAACTTCCAGTACCCCGGGCGGCAATTGGATAGTGGGCAATTTTGACTTTGATCCTTGGCAGAAAAAGGGGCCTATTCCAATTGTTATTATACCGGGGTTTGGCGCTAGTTTTAGTTTTAAGCTTCTCAGCGACCGCGCCAGTGATCTTTGGTGGCTTAATCCGGTGGGCACTCACGCTTACCGTTATTTTGTGAAGGCCCTGGTCTTAAATCGTTATTATCATGACAAAGATTTCTTTTGGGGGCTTTATGATTTTCGCTTGCCCTGCGAAGAGAGTGCCCGTTTGTATCTGGAAAAAACGATTAATAAAGCTAAAGAAGAAAGCGGCCATTCACAGGTGAATCTGCTTGCGCACAGTCTGGGGGGATTAGTGGCTAGGGCTTATTTGGAGGGAGAACGATACCGGGATGATGTGGATCGATTAGTTACTGCCGGTACGCCCCATCTAGGATCTGGCGAGGCCTATCCGATCTGGGAGGGAGGAAAATTGTCGGGATACAAAAAACCAATCACTCTCTATCTTTGGTACCTGCAAGCCCTCAATAAGAATTGGGACCAGCTGGGTTTTATTCGGGAAAATTTTTCTTCCGTTGGCCAAATGATGCCGATCTATAACTATCTGTTCCAAAAAGAAAGCGGCCGGCCCATAAGCTATGCCGACCAAAAAATTAAAAACCCGTTTTTAGAAAAATTGCGGGAAGACATAAAACTACTGCGGCGCCGGGCAATAGTTGGTTTAATAGCCGGCACCGGGGAAGAAACAGTTGAAAAAATAGGCGTGAGTGATTACGCGGGAAATGATGGAAAGTGGGAGGATGGCATTCCCGATCCCCTCGCGATACCCCGCGATAGCAGCAAAGGAGACGATACTGTTACCGTAGAAAGCGCTTTGGCGAATAAAGAAATTACCTCGGAGACGGCTATAATTGAGAGCAGCCACGGGAATCTATTAGAAAAAGGACAGAAGACTCTTTTTGATCAGCTAAAAATTACGATAAAAGATCCGACCATAAATAAGATATTGAACCATTTTCTGTTAAGCGCCAGAGGTCCGGCGGAAGTTGTCATTACCGACGATCAGGGAAAAGTTATCAATGCCGATTCCAATGAGATAGCTGAAAGCCAGTTTCACCGGGAACCAATAGAGGGAGAAAATATCGTAATGGCTGATTTTCCGCTTGACTTGAACAGTAGCGGAGCAAGAAATGTCAAGGTTAATTTGGCGGGAAGCGGGGAAGGAAAGGTTAAAATTGCCCTCTGGAATCTTTCATCCGGCGAGAACCTGAACGTACAGGAAAGGGAAGACCCTATTGGCCAGGACATCAAACTGGACTATGAAATTGAATTAGGCGCTGGCGATGGAAGTGCCCCTTTAATTGAAGTGAAAAAAGTCAAATATTCCAATTTACTCAAAGTTATTAAACCGGTTGATCAGGAAGAGTATTTGAATTGGCAATATCTTTTTCCCGACGCTCAGATTTGGCAGGACGGCAAAAATATTAAAAATCCTGTTTTAACTTACAATTTAGACGGTGAAGCAATCGGCGGCAGTGTAGATCTGGCCAGATTAGATATTGGATCTCATAATTTTGAAGCAACTGGGAATTGGCGGCAAGGGGATGTTTCCGAAAGTGAAAGCCGGGAGGTCAATTTTAACGTTTCCACTTCTTGTAAAAGCGTCGTAACTTTAATTGACCGTCTTTACGCCGAAGAGAAGATATTGTCTTGGGAGAGAAGAAGCAAGCTTATTAACCTGATCGCCGAAGCTTATCAAGCCCATTCAAATGGAAACGATTTGGGTTCCAAGGAAAAGCTTTTAACGGCGTATGAGGTATTGGATGGTCTGAATGAGACGTTAATTAAAGATGCGTTGGCGCAAGAAAGAATAAGGGAAAGTTTGACGTATTTGCAAGACGATCTCCGATAATGGATAGGGGGAAATTTGTTATGGAAGCGGATCGTTGCCTCCAATATTTCCCGGATGGCATTTTGACAGGCGTTTTGCCGCCAGCCAAGTTCCTTTTAGGAAGCCGTATTTTCTTAAAGCCAGGATGGCATACTGTGAACAGGTCGGATGGAAACGGCAGATTCGGAAACCCATTCTTTTGCTCCAAAAACTGTTATCCGGCGAGATAGTTTTTTGATAAACGATAAGCAAGGCGATAGCAGGCAGGGCTAAAAGTTTGTTTATTAATTGGAACATTGATTGAATTGAAAGGAAATATTAGAATTAAAGGTTAAGAAAGAAGAGTCAAAAGCAAAGAAGCAATAGCGGTAGATTCAGATGGTTACAAAACTCCCCATTTTAATTTTTTTGTTATTTATTCTTAATTATTAATTATAAATACTAAGCATGAAAAAAAATTCCAACCAGCCGGAAAAAGACAAAAAAGAGGAATATCCGGAAAGCGAGGAGTTGAAAAAAACTATTCAGGAAATAAAAAAACAATACGGAGAAGGCTCAATTATGCGTTTAGGAGAGGCGCGTAGGGTTGACGTAGATTCAATTCCAACCGGCTCAATATCAATGGACATTGCTTTGGGAACCGGTGGAGTGCCGCGCGGCAGAGTAGTGGAACTTTACGGGCCTGAGTCAAGCGGAAAAACCACGGTGGCACTGCATATTGTAGCCAATACCCAAAAAAAAGGCGGCGTCGCGGCTTTTATTGATGCGGAGCACGCTCTAGATCCAGAGTATGCCAAAAAAATTGGAGTGGATATTGACAACTTGCTCATTTCCCAACCAGATACGGGAGAACAAGCTCTAGCTATTGTTGAAGCGCTGGTTAATTCAGGCGGGGTAGACCTTATCGTAATAGATTCAGTGGCGGCTCTTACACCCCAAGCGGAGATTGAAGGCAATATTGGCGATTTTCAAATAGGACTCCAGGCCCGGCTTATGTCTCAGGCGCTCCGGAAACTTACGGCGCTTACCTCTAAATACAACACCACTCTTATTTTCATTAATCAAATCAGGATGAGAATAGGAGTTTATATGGGCAATCCAGAAACCACTCCCGGGGGTAAAGCTCTAAAGTTTTATTCTTCAGTGCGGATTGAAGTGCGCCGCGCTGCCCAGATTAAAAAGGGTGAAGAGGTGGTGGGAAACCGGGTAAAAGCCAAAATTGTTAAAAACAAGGTGGCTCCGCCTTTCCGCACTGCTGAATTTGACATTATGTACAACGAAGGAATTTCCCGTTTGGGCGATATCCTAAATACCGCTTCCAAACTGGGTATCATAAAACTGCAAGGATCGTGGTATTCCTTCGCGGAACAAAAACTGGGTCAAGGCGGCGACGCCAGCAAGAAATACTTGCGGGATAATCCCAAAACCGAGAAAGAGATTGTAGAGAGGATCTATGAAGCTATAAAAAATAGGGATAATGGAGAGTAAACTAGTCTGGATTGAGGTTTATTTTTTGCGGAATTTCCAAAAATATTTTAGGGCGCTTTTGATGTGGATAAGCGTCATCGGGTTTAAAATCGCCTCCCAGAAATGCCGGGTGGCGCTTTGTTTTCCGTGATAGTGGAAGAGTTCCGCTTGGGGGAAATAGATAATCTCATAGCCGGCTTCCTTGAATCTGCGGCACCAATCAACATCTTCAAAATACATAAAATATCGTTCGTCCATTGGGCCAACTTTTTCCAAGTTGTCTCGCCGAAGCATTAGGACTGATCCCATTAGCCAACCGTCAATGGAAACGGGTTTTTGGCTTTGACTGAGATCAATAACAAACTCTTGCAGCTTTTTTCTGCCCCAAGGAGTCTTTCCCAGCGGCGTACGGCGATAAAGAATAATGGAAGGAGTGTAAAAATGAAAGGCGGAAGGCTGGGGAGAACCGTCAAAGTTCAAAAGACGCGGACCCAGAATTCCCACTTGGGGATTATCTTTCAAATATTCCATCATTTTCCGAAAAGCGTCTTTAATAATAATGATATCCGCATTCAAGAAAAGCAGAAATTTACCGTGACTCAACTTTATTCCCTGATTAATTAACTTGGCAAATCCTACATTTTTTCTAAAGGGATAGTAACAAGCGGAATTGCCGTTCAGGATAAATTTTTTGGCAATATCACGGGTTTTTTCGTCTGCCTGGCTGTCTACAATGATTATCTCATTGCGAATTTTCTTTTTTTTGAGACGGCGAGCTTCTTCTCCGATTGATTTTAAACATAGTTCCAGCATGGCGGCGTTGCGAAAGCTGGCAACAATGATAGATAATTCAACTAACCGTCGGGGATTTTTGGGTAGAATTTTTTCCATTTAACCGATAATGATAATGGCCAATATAGGGGCGATTACCCAGAGAAAACGGGCAATTTCATTTACAAAAATAAAATGGGCCGTCCCGGTCAACTCTTCCTTGATTTCCGCCGGGAGCATCACCGCGACGGTGCTGATTACAAGTCCGGAGGCCAAGAATGCCAATACAAATGTGCCTAAAAAGGTGCTACGGTCCCGGTCCAACATCCCCAAGGAAGAATGGGAAAGCATATAGGATATTAGGACAAATATAATAACAAATATTGCAATTTTAAGCAAGGGGTAGTCTTCAATTTTGAAACCTTTTATTTCCAGTTTAAGAAAGGGTAAGAAGTTATTCACCGCGATAGCCATATAGATGCTCATAATACTGCGGATTGTCCCGCCTTTTCCTTGTTTAAAAGTTATCGCCAAAGCGAGCAGCGTAAAAATTACCAAAATGAGGGTGCCCCAAGAAGGGCGTAAGCTGGTAATGGAGGAAATTGCCTTGAAAATATTAATGTCGGAGAGTGAGAAAGCTAAAGGCATAATCATAATGTTAAATGATAATTTTAGGCTTAAAGTTAAAGCTTTAAAATTTTTGCCAAATGATTGATTTTTTCAAATAAATCTTTCTTGCCGGTATTATTTTCTACGGTGTAATTAGCTTTTTTTTCAAGCCAAGGAATTTCCTTTTCAGTGACCAGTTTTTTCTCTTGCTCAAGGAATTTTTTAAGGGAGACATTAATCTTGTCTTTTCGCAGGAATTTTTCTTTCTCCCGTTTTTTTATCCGCCCAAGGCGAATTTTATTTTCACAAACTACACTGAGGAGAATGAAAAACTTGCCAAACCTTTCCCGCAAAATTTCCGTCTCTCTTTTTAGGCGAATGCCATTTATGAGATAAACCGCAAAGCCATTGCTGTCCACTTGGCCGATCACAGCCCTGGCCAATATTCCCTTTCCGAATCGCTCTCGGGTCTTAGTGATTAGCCAACAGGTATTTTGCCTGCTGGCAGGCAGATGGAAAATTTTTAATATTCGGTCAATATAATCAGAAAGCAGAATGTCTTTGCCATTATATTTTTGGGCAATATAGTGGGCTACTGTGTCTTTCCCCGAGCCTCTTCTGCCAACAATTCCAATGATAAGCGGTTTTTTGCTTTTAGCCGGCCGGTTAGTTTTTATTTTTATTCTTATTCTTGTTCTCATTTTTATTAGAGTTGTTATTGGAGTTGCTATTATCATTTAGATTGTTGTTCTTGTTGGCATCGGATTTATTGGTGTTGGCGTTTTCCGGCGAACTTTCCCCGCTTCTTTTTGTGTTATGGTAGATGATCATTTGATCAACTACGGTTTTGCAGCCGTAAAGGACAGCCACATTTTCTTTGGTTGAAGTAAGAAAGATATTGGGTCCCCAAATGGGATCGTGAACGACGTACTGTCCATCGTTGTCTTTGTGGTGTATGACCACGTAATGTCCCGCCCCCCGGCAGGATGCTTTCACGAAAACAATTACCGGATTATGATTGGCAATTTCATCATCTACTGTGTCCCAGTCAATATTTCCGTGATTGTGTCCCCCAGAGCGCTTGACATTTTGCCAATATTCCGGCCAGACAATTAGGTCGTAAGAGAAAATTGGCTGGCGAGCGAGAACTCCCGGGTCAATGCTGACTCCGTGATATTTTAAAACCATGGCTACGGAAGTAACCGCACAGCCGTAACTTTTCATTTTTGTGTTGGAGTGGCCGATGTCTCTTCCTCCCCAGCGGGAATCTCTTTGAGAAAAATACCAGTCGGTGGAAGCCAGCCCCGAAGCAGGTTTTTTCTGATGGGACTGGACGATATTTAATTCCCCGGATTTACTGGCGGAAAGCTCCTCAATATCGCCCAAAAGAGTCTGTTTTTGCGTCTCCACTCTCTCTAGTAGTTCCTGATAGCGCCCTTCTTCTCCCTGAGTAACTTCCAGCAACTGCTCCTTTGAACTTTGCTCTCCTTCCAGATAATAAGTCTTTTCTAGTTTTTCTTGCTTGGCATTTTCAAGGTCTTTCTTTTTTTGTGTCTCTGTTTTTTGCCTGTCTTCCAAATCTTTGCGCAGTTTGTCAATTTCCTGCAGTTTGTTAAATACTCTTTGGTTAACTTGCTCTCCGTAAGCTACTTCCTGAATGAAAGAGGAGAAACCCGGATAGGAAAGTAAAATTTCCAGAGGGTTTTTATTTTCCTTGCGGTATAAATCATTGAGCAGGATTTGCAAAGCGGCCTTTTTTTTGGCTATTTGTTCTTTTTTTTCGTTAATCTGCATTTCTAAATTTTGTATTTCCAAGTCATAGAGCTCAATTTTCCTTTCCGCTTTAATAACTTCCTCTTTGTTTTTCTCAATCTGATTGTCAATGACGACAATTTGGTTGGCCAGAGTTTTTTGTTGGTCTTGTTTAATCTCTATTAGTTTGTTATAGCTTTCAATTTTGGCTTCAACTTCGCTTAGGTCTTTCATTTTCTCGCTAAGGGATTCTTCCAGGTTTTCGTAACGCAAGGCGTTTTGGTCGCTGTTGGAGTTTGAATTTTGGTTGTCATTCGCATTGGCGTTTTGGTTGGAATTTTTATTTGCGTTGGAGTTTGAGTTTTCCGCTTGGGTTTCTTTGGCTAAGCAGAGGAAAACGAAAGAAACGGCTAATGCCCCGTTTAAAATTAAAGCGACGGCTGGTTTTATTCTGGAATTTATGTGTTTTTCTTGCATAATGAGTAATCAATTTTCTTTTTTATGAAATTTTAATGGGAAAAAATAGAAATGGGAAAAAGAAAAAGGTTTTGTCAGGAGAGAATATTATATGTTATTATAAAAGTAACTAGAGCTGTACCTACTATTGAACTCGCATTTATGTTAAAAATTGGGGTTAATGCCCTTTTTCTGCGTAAAGTTGAAACGGGAATCGGAAGGGTAACCAAAAGTCTGCTTGCGGAAATTGCCCGGCTAGATAGGAGCAACCAATATTACTTGTACACCGACAGTCGCGTTCCTTTTAGTTTTCCCGCTAATTTTCGCATCAAAATATTGTCCTCAACTTTTTACCGCCGGGAAGATTTAATAAAACAAACTTTCTGGGAAAGAATTACCATTGCTCGGGAGGCGGAAAAGGACAAGCTAAATGTGTTTTTTTCTCCCTATAATGCCGCGACTCGCTTTAAGACAATCCCTCACCTTGTCCTGCTGCATGATGTAATTTGGAAGGCCTTGGCTCCAACCTATCTTTACAATTTCCGGCGTCGGATTTACGCTCAGCAGACTTTTGAAGCAGCCCGAGCGGCCAAAAGAATTCTAACCGTTTCTGAATTTTCTCGCCAAGACATTATTAAACATTTGGATATTGAGCCGGAGAGAATCAAGGTGATTGGAGCAGGGGTCTCCTCGGTATTTCGGCCGTTGGAAAAAAATGATCGCCGGCTGCTGCGGACTCTTGCAAAATTTAACATTAACCACCCTTTTATTTTCTATATTGGGGGGTTTGAGATAAGGAAGAATGTGGGTTTGTTAATCAAATCTTTCGCAAAACTTCTCAAGAATTACGGCAGCAATTTAAAGAACCGGATTTTGGTTATTGGAGGAGATCCCCCAACGGTAGTCAACCCTTTGCTGGAAGACGTGAAAGGAATGGCGGCCAGTTTAGGTATTGCTGATCGGGTAAAATTTGTTGGCAAGGTTACGGATGAGGAGATGATGTGCCTCTATAATGGGGCGGATTTTTTTGTGTTTCCCTCCCTGTACGAAGGATTTGGCCTGAATGTATTGGAAGGAATGGCTTGCGGAACGCCAATTATTGCCTCGGAAATAAATCCTATCAAAGAAGTAGCCCAAGACACGGTCTATTATTTTCATCCGGAAAGAGAAGATGAATTAATCCAGGCAATTAATCGTTTTTTGACTGACCAAGTAATCAAAGAGGAACTTCGGGTTAAAGCTATCAATCGGGCAAGAGTTTTTAATTGGAACAAGCCGGCAAAAATTCTCTTGGAAGAGTTAAAAATAAGCGCTAAAGGGCAAGAAAATAGTTAGCGGAACTTACGCATTAATCCTAAATAAATTAGAGATTAAGACTTTATTTCTGCCAAAAAAGCGAAGCGTTCTTTATGTGGCGGTGGGGTTAGCAGGGGTATTCTTATTGGTTTTTCTGGGAATATTGCTAATTGGAGAAGATAACTATCAAGGCGGCTTTGATTTGGCTGAAGGTAATAATAATCAACAAAATATGCGTCAAGGGAAAGATTTAGAAAAAGTCCGGCATCCGGCAGTAGCAGGCATTTTTTATCCGGCTGATCCGGAGAGATTATCAAACGTTATTGATGGATTTTTGGATAGCGCAGAGGCGGAGTCGGAGGCGGATTATTTCAAAAAACATCCAAGGATACTGCTGGCTCCCCATGCCGGCTATGAATACTCCGGACTGACGGCGGCTTACGGATATAAATTGTTAATCGGGGCCGGCATCCGTCGGGTTGTATTATTGGGATCAAGCCACAATTATCCTGTATCCGGCATTATTTCTAACGACAGTGACAGTTGGGAAACGCCTTTAGGAAAAGTAGAATTAGATAAAGACGCAATCAAGGAAATGCAAATTACCGTAAATCGCGAGATTTTTACTTCGGAGCATTCTTTGGAAGTGCAGCTACCGTTTTTGCAAAAAGTTTTGCCTGCCGATTTTAAGATTATTCCGGTTTTGGTGGGTGAGATGGATAGCGAACAATTGCGGGATCTAGCTTCTGTGTTAGTGAAAAATATTGACGAGCAGACCATTGTGGTGGTAAGTTCCGATATGTCCCATTATCCGTCTTACGAGGATGCCAATAAATATGACCGCGAAACAATAAAGTCAATCCTAACTGGAAATCCGGATAATTTTAGCGATGTTATTGCGAAACTTGGGCAAAAAAATATTCCTAACGCGGCCACTTTTATGTGCGCGGAACCGGCAATGAAACTAGCTCTTACTGTTGCTAAAAAGCTAAACATAGAAGATATAAGATTATTGCGCTATTCTAACTCCGGTGACACAACGGGTGACAGATCTCGGGTGGTGGGATACGGCGCGATTGGATTTTTTGGGGAAAACAATCAGGCGATAGATAGCCAAAAATTAGTGCAAATCGCCCGGGAATCAGTGGAATCGTTCGTGAAAGACGGTAAAATACCTAAATTTAACGGTGATGGCCAGCTGCTCAAGAAAAAATCAGGCGTTTTTGTAACCTTGCGAGATGGCGGCGAGCTCCGCGGCTGTATTGGAATAATTGAAACAGAACAGCCGCTTTACCTGTCTATTCCCCAGATGGCTGCGGCTGCCGCTGCCGATCCACGTTTTGATCCGGTTACAGAAAAGGAGCTGTCTCGGTTGGAATACGAAGTGTCAGTGCTTAGTCCTATGAAGAGAGTAAAAAACGTTGACGAAATTAAGTTGGGCATCCACGGCGTGAAAATTAAAAACGGGCGCCGATCAGGCGTATTTCTTCCTCAGGTAGCCGAGGAAACTGGATGGAATAAGGAGGAATTTCTCGCCTTTCTTTGCCGGGATAAGGCCGGCCTTCCTGCCGACTGTTGGAAAGATCCCGCTACGGAAGTATACACCTTTACGGCTGAAATATACGGTGATAAATAAAAATGGGGAGTTTTATAACCACTTAATTTACTTCACAACTTGTTTTAGTTATGATAAAAAACTTGGTAATCTGTTTCAATTTTTATGTTTTTGTCCCAGTAGCTCAATTGGATAGAGCGGCGGCCTTCTAAGCCGCAGGTTGCAGGTTCGATTCCTGCCTGGGATACCAGAATAATGTTAAGGAGGTAGCAAGATGAGAGCCCCAAGCATTTTTAGCAAAGAGAGAATGCCGAAGGAGCCAACCGGATATTCGCGCCGAGTGTTGTTGCGAATAGCGATCAAATTTTGGTACAAGCCGCTTGGGTACCTGATAGCTCTTGTTGGCATTATCCTTATTAAATGGGATAAGCTGGATCTTTAAGCGGTATGATGCCGCATAATCTTACTTTACTAGCTTCCGAGAGGAAGCTTATTTTTTTAAATGTAAATTTAGGTTATTCTGTAATTAGTTTGATTTTTCTTTTTTTGCTTTCTGAAACAAAAAATAATTAATGAAGGAAATAAAAAATTGGCTTTTTATCCCGGCCTTTATCCTAATTTTTGTTGGGTCAAGCTATTTGACTTACTCCCAAGTCCTGCCGTTTTTTTCTGCTCCCAAAATAGATCTTGAGAAAGAAATTTTAGATCTGGAGGATCCGCTGATTGTCAAGATTGACCGCAAAGTGGTGCACCATAAAGTGGAATCTTCTTTCTCAATCTTCCCAAGCGTAATTGGGAAACTCAACTGGCGGGGCAATGATTTGATGTTTACTCCCGCTCAGCCCTGGAAACCGGGAGAACACTACAGGGTAAGCTTTGCCGGTATTACTCAGATTGTCTCTAATTTTAGTTATAATGGTTTTTTCAGCACGGAAGCGTATCCCAAAGTGCAGAATATTAGTCCTTCTGAAGAAAGCGTCATTGGTCCCAAAACTCCCATAGAATTCAGTTTTGATCGAGGCAGGCCAAATGTTCGCTATGATTTTCAAGTCTTTCCGTCCATTAATTATAAATTATCGGTGGACGAGGAAAGAAAAAAAATTCAGTTAATTCCGGAGAATCCCCTTATGCAAGATGTCCGGTACCAGATAGTTGCGAAGGAGAGCTATAAAGGAAAAGACGGCAAACTTTGGTATCCCGAGCAGATTGCTAACTTTCAATTTAAAACCAGTCCGCCTCCCAAGGTTAGCAAAACTATACCAACGAACAATGAAACCGAAGTGAAAGAGTTTTCGTCCCTAAGGGTGTATTTTGACAAGCCGATGCGGATTGAAGACAAAGATTATTTTTTTAAAGTTGAGCCAAAAGTTCTCGGTAAATTTGAGGTTGAAGATCAAGATAAAACGATAATTTTTAAACCTAGCAAGTGGGCGCTTAACACCAACTATAAAGTTATAATTAAAAGCGGCTGGAGCGCTCAAGACGGAACTTTTTTGGAAGAGGATGTTGTGGTCAAGTTTAAGACTTTTGACTCTGGCGGGATAGTGAACAGGACTAACGCCGCGACCGAAAATCCTTATTTTAAGGAAGGCAGGTATGTTGATATTAACTTGTCTAAACAGATTCTCTCTATTTTTTCTGACGGCACCAATGTGGGCAATTACCGGATCTCCAGTGGAAAACGCGGTATGGCAACGCCAACGGGTACTTTTTCTATTCTTAGCAAGAGAAAAAGGGCTTGGTCAAAGAAATATGGGCTATTTATGCCTTATTGGATGCAGTTTACCCGGGCTGGGCACGGGATTCATGAATTGCCGGAATGGCCCGGCGGATACAAAGAAGGAGCTAATCACTTGGGTATTCCCGTTTCTCACGGTTGCGTGCGGCTGGGAATCGGCGCGGCAGAAACTGTCTACGGATTCGTGGAAGTCGGCACGCCGATTTATATCCACTACTAAATTTCAGTCAGAGTTTTTCTCCCCAATAGGCGGCGCGAAGAAGCGTTTCTTCATCCCAAGCGGCGGCCATCAGCTGGCCGCCGATGGATAATTTTTTGCCGGAAATTTTGGCGTTGCCGATCGGAAAGGAAATGGCCGGAACGCCGGCCAGATTGGCAGTAGTAGTAAAGACGTCCGCCAAATACATTTTTACCGGGTCGCTCACTCGTTCGCCGATTTTGAACGGTAAAGTGGGGCTGGTGGGAGTAAAAATCAGCGGGTATTTTTTGAAAATATCCGCTAAACTTTTTCTGACGCAGTAGCGCACTTGTTGCGCCTTTCCGTAGTAAGCATCGTAGTAGCCGGAAGATAGGCAAAATGTCCCTAACAATATTCTCCTTTTTACCTCTTTTCCCAAAAGTTCTCCCCGGCATAAAGCTATATAATCATGCCAACGATAGGCCCCCTTTTTTGCCTTGCGGGTTGTTACGCCAAAACGGCTGCTGTCATACCGCGCCATATTACTGCTTATTTCGCTAGCGGTTATGATATAGTAACAAGCCACGGACTCCTTGCCTATAAAAGGTATTTGTACTTCCTGGATTTTCCCTCCCGCGTCTTTCCATTTTTCCAAAAATATCAGTGACTTTTCCGCCACTTCTGCTTCCGATTGAGCGATTAAATCTTTATCGTAAGCAAGGGTAAGCCCGCGGATTCCTTTATTGAAATCGCGAGTGAAGTCTTTCCCGGCAGAGCCGCTGGAAGTCCCATCGTATCTATCAGGCGCGGCTATGGCGGAAAGCGTTAAAGCAGAATCGTTCACGTTTTTTGCCAATATTCCTACTTGGTCTAAAGATGAGGCCATGGCGATAAGACCATAACGGGAAATGCGTCCGTAAGTTGGCTTTAATCCGACAATGCCGCAAAAAGAAGCGGGGAGCCGTACTGAACCGCCGGTGTCAGTTCCAAGAGAAAAAACGCACAGGTCTTTAGCGACGGCCGCCGCTGATCCCGAAGAAGACCCCCCGGGCACTCTTTGGGGATCCAAAGGGTTGGGACAAACTCCGTAAGCTGAATTTTCGCCCGATCCTCCCATGGCAAATTCGTCGCAGTTCACTTTACCTAAAATCACCGATCCTTCCTCTCGGAGTTTCTTAACGGCGGTAGCGTCATAAGCGGGCGTGTAATTTTCCAGTATTTTTGAGCCAGCTGTGGTGCGCAGACCTTTAGTGCAAAGGACGTCTTTTACGGCAACGGGTATTCCCTCCATCAAACTGATTTTTTCCCCCCGGCGAATTTTTTTGTCTAACGCGGCTGCCTGTTCTACAGCCACTTTTTCATTGAGGGTAAGATAGATTTTATGGTTCCAGTCTTCTTTTTTGATCTTGCGGAAATATTCTTCTGTCACTTTTGGGGCAGAAGTTTTTCCCTGTTGTAGGTTATCGTGAAGCTGAGAAATAGTGTAACCGGAAGACATTAATGAAAATTTGTAATTAAAAATTGAAAATTATATCTCCTCCCAATCTATCATTACAAAAGCTATTATTGCGAAGGCAATTAGCAGAGCTGAAACCCCTAAATAAACTACCGTGAGGTAGAATTTATTTTTGGAATCGGGGCTGTAGCGAATAACATGGTAGAGAATAGCCGAACTGACGGTAAAATAAAACAATAACGAAAACACAAGGATTAATGTTCCGATAATCATAGAGAGATATTTTAATTCTATTTAATTTTTAGCGGGAAAAAACGATTAAAACAAATTTATGATTTCTCGTTTTATTTTTTGCCAGGCGATAGCCGATAACATTTTCCAATCCAATTTTTGGGAAAGAGCAGTTTTTAGTAGCTCTGCGCCATTGCTTTTTAAAGTATCGTTTGTTTGATTTTCTTGCGGTTTTTCGGCTGAGTCAGCGTTGGTTTTTTGAGTCGCTTGGGCTGTGTTAGTCTGGATGCTCAGATTTTTGTCCTTTTCTCCCGGATTGTCTTCCTGACCGGAATTATCTTTTTTATCCTCCGCGGGATCTCTGATGCTGAGGTTCGCGGCATTCAAGGCGACTATCCGGGAGGTGTCGCCGGATGCCTCGGCTACTCCCCAGGCGCGAAAATCCTTCCCCTTGTAATCGCCTAGTTTGCGAATCTTTCCGTTCTCCAGTTGAGGGAAAGGCCCTATATTCTGCCTAATTAAGTGCCAAGACCAAATGGCCTTAGGCACAAAGACCGAAACAGTTTCTTGAGGGTGTTCTTCTGGCGCTATGAAAAAGTAATCCCCACTTTTTTTGAGAATTTTGCCGGCTATCTCACCTGTTTTACCCTCGCGTCTTTTAATGTCTTCGTTACGGGAAAAGGTGAGATTTTTATGACCAGTCGGGTTTTTTTCGGGGGAAATGTTTAATGAAGTGCCTTTTCCAATGCCGACTATCCATCCTTGCCCGTTGTTTTTCAAAAACCCGTTTTTTATTTTTACCGAGGTGCCGAGCTTGTAGAGAGCTTTGTTTTCAATGAACTCTTCTTTGCGGGAGGCGTAAAGGTTGATTTGAATTAATTTACCGCCCGCGAAGGCGGAAAAATAATTTATTTTGGTCAAATTAAGCGGGATTGCTATCCTACCTTTTAGATCAACTGGCAGTGAGAGCAAATTTTTTTCGTACATTTCCCTTTCGGCTTTCGTCCAATCTCGGGTTGAAGTAATTTTCAAGTTTGCTTTTTTGCCCGAGGATTTATTGGAGTTGCTGTTTTTGTTTGTGTTGGAATTTTTATTGGCGTTAGCATTTTGGTTGGCGGTAAGCAGTTTGTTACCGTCGTCTTCTTGCGCGGTCAGTGAATCAGCGTTAACATTTTCATTCTCCGGGATTGGATCCTGATAATCACATTTTTCTTGGGGGGCATCCCACCGGCAGGAGTTTTGGCTGCAGAGCCAAGCTTTGCCTGAGGGGGCAGTTTTGGTTGCAGCCGTATCAATAGTATTGCCGCTTCCATCGTATAATTTCAGTTCCTCCTTGTCGTTGTGCAAAGTGAAGAGAAATTCTTGGCGGAATATTTTTAGGCAAGAATCAGCTCCGATACTGCCGGCTAATTCGTAACACTCGTTCTTGATATTGCAAAATTTCCAGCCAGTCAGGGTGATCTCGGCGGCGGAATTATTTCTTAGCTTAATATATTCATTTTCTTTAGTGTCCGTGCCATCAGGGTTAGGTAGAACCTCACAGAAAGATAGATTGTTTTCCGCCCGAACGGGCAAAAATCCGAAAAAGATTAAGAGAAATGATAAAATTATTGTTTTCATGTTAGTTTTTTTAACTTTTGATTGCAGTATGTTACGATTGCAGTATACAGGAGCGATTGTTAAATCCAGATAAAATTTTTATTAAATTTAGCTCAGGAAATTAGGAAGCGTGGGAGAGGAAACGTAGAATGCAGAACATTAAGTATAGGACAGAAAAATATAATTTTGCTATTATATTTCCCAGAAACCTTCGTGAAAACCAGAGCCATTTTTGAACAGGATATAAGAAATAAAAAGTGAAATGGAAAATAAAAATATAACAATTACAGAGCAGATTCAAAATCCAGAGACTGTCTCTGAGAGTAAAAGCGTAAGTGCTGATACTAACATTGAAATAAAGACGGAATATTCTCCCGCGAAATCACTTTTTAATTTGGCGGTCCTGTTCATAATCGGCGGGGTGTATAATATTTACTGGTACGGCGTAAATTGGCGGCTGCTGTCGCAATATAAAAATTATCGGATTCGATACGGCTGGAAAATTTTAGTTATAATCATCACTCCCATCTTTTCATATTTATTCGCCATATTTAAATTGCCTTTGTGGCTGATGCTTGTTTTTTCCCCTTTGGCGCTGGTTTCGGTTTACTTGGTCTATCTATATCTCAAGGATATCCACGATCTGGCTATTGAAAAAAACTGTCCAGTGCACCACTATCCCTTGACCACCGTAATTTACTTGACGATAATAAATATCTTACTGCATGTTTACTTAATATCGCTCATTTACAGCAATAGTTGGAACAACTATTTACGAAATAATCCGGCAATAAACTTAGGGATTCTTTTATTTTTTCTGATACTTAATTTTTCTTTTTTGGCGTTTTTAGTTCTTGCTCAACAAACTACAAACGAAATATGGAGGAAGGAATATCCTAACCTGCCTGTCAGAGAAACCTTTTCCCGAGGAGAAATTATATTTTTGACTGTCGCGTTTCTCGCTGGCTGGGGCCTCACCGGCCAGATTCTGAATATTTTAAAAACTGTTTACAGCGTATGAGATGGAAAACAAAAATAAAAGAAAAATCATTATTTTAATACTCCTTGTCGAGGCTATCGCCGCTTACTCGCTAGTATTTATTCTTTTAATTTACCTAAATAGTTTCCAACAAAAATTGAGTTCAAACAGTATCTTTAGCTCTTTAGCAGGAGGAGGAGGGATTCCTGATTTCACTACTTTTAAAATAAGATTTAATAAACCTAATGAATTCTTTGGGCAAAGAAGCCCAGGATCGATGACGAAAACCACTTACAGAACAGTAGAAACAATTGGAAAACCCCGTATGGAAGCATACTGGGATCAAATAGCCCACACCTACCATCCAAACAATCTTGCGGGAAGGGGAATGCCGGAATGGATGCCCAAAGAATTTCAACAAAAGATTATTCAAACTCCTTTTAACCCTAAAGGTATCCCATTAGATCCCCAAAACGCTAAACTTGTCGAAAACACAATACAAAGATATGGTACACAAATACCCGATCATCCAAGAACAATAACTATTCAAGAAAGGGAGTTGATTATTCCTGTACCCAGATCTCCCGCACGTCTACCTCAAGAAAGTTTTGGATTTAAAACAGCACCGACCGATCCAGAAGAATACAATAATTTTTCTAATTATTTAATAGAAAGAGGAGTGTCGCCTGAGAGTATTCCTCCCCCCGGAGCTACTTATATAGACAAAGGAACACTTAAAGAATATACCCGTGCGGTCTTTGGGCAAGTAGCGGTAAGCGCTCTTCCTCTATTGGGAATTATCGATACAGTTAAAATAGCAGCTACTCTACCTTTAACGCCAGAATCAGAATTAGGATTAATGAGTAATATTAAGCCATTATTACCTAGCGAGGAGCTTGCGCCGCCCATTCCTCAACCCACACCCACTCCTCAACCCGATTTTTGGCAAAACGTTGGTGGACCAACAGACAATCCATTTTCTGTTCAGAAACCTCAGCGACAGTATCAAACATTCGGAGAAATACCCCCTCCACAATTGATAAACAATGGAGATAGCGGTTTTGACAGGGGAGAAGTATTGCCCGCGGGTATGGATCCGGATGAATTGCTCAATCCCTTCGATAAGTACGGAAATCCAATTTCTCCTAAGCAAAATCCAGACGGAACTTCACCTCAAGAAACGGGTACGGGAACGGAATGTAAACCGGATAAAGATTCTAAGTGCGAGGAAACTGAAACACCAAAAGGGAGATAGGGTATCGGACAAGAGAAAAAGCGGGATAATTATTATTAAATTGCACAAATTCGGGAGTAAGAAACAAGAAGTTGAACCGCAGTAATGCAGGGATTTTAGTCAAATTTTAGCTACTTGATATCTTTTGATTCTTTATCTTTTACTACAGATAATCTTTTGGGCTCCTGCATAATTTTCTCAAACTCTTCCCTTTCCAACGTCTCTTTTTCCAGAAGGGTCTTTGTGACTTCGCGGAGTTTGACGCGTTTTTCTTTGATGATTTTGCGGGCGCGGGCAAGAGCGGCGACAATATATCTTTGCGTTAAATCGTCAATCTTTGCCGCAGTCTGTTCGGAATAAGGGCGGGCGTCGCGCAGCTCTTTTCCGAGAAAAACCCACTCGTCGTCCGCTCCGGAAAGGAAAACCGGCCCCATTTCGCTCATACCGTATTTGGTAATTATCTCCTTAGCCAGCCGGGTGGCCTGTTTCAAGTCGCTGGAAGCGCCAGTGGTAACTTCTCCTAATTCAAGCTCTTCCGCCACATATCCGCCCAAATACACCACGATTTTGTCCAGAAAGTCGCTGCGGCTGTGAAAGTGTTTATCCTCGGCAGGCAAGTTGATGGTGTAGCCGCCGGCTTGGCCGCGGGAAATAATGGATATCTTGTGTACCGGATCCGCTTTCGGTAAGGCGAAAGCGGTGACGGCGTGCCCGGCTTCATGGACCGCCACGATCTTCTTTTCTTCTGGATTAAGAACTCTGCTTCTTCTTTCGGGACCAAGAATTACTTTTTCAATAGAGGACAAAAGGTCGTTCATGGTAACAATTTTTTGGTTTTTTCTTCCTGCCAGAATGGCTGCTTCGTTCACCAAGTTAGCCAGATCCGCTCCTGAAAATCCCGGGGTTCTCTGAGCAATGACCTTTAAGTGGACATTTCCAGCTAGAGGTTTTCTTCGGGCGTGAACTTTCAGAATCGCGATGCGGTCTTTGATGTCAGGTAGTTCAATAATAACGCGGCGGTCAAAACGCCCGGGACGTAAAAGAGCTGGATCCAGAACATCCGGCCGGTTAGTGGCGGCGATGACAATAACGTTATCCCGCGGGTCAAAACCGTCCATTTCTACCAATATTTGGTTAAGAGTCTGCTCACGTTCATCGTGCCCTCCGCCTAATCCCGCCCCTCGGTGGCGGCCGACGGCGTCAATCTCATCAATAAACACGATAGAAGGAGTATTTTTCTTGGCTTGGTTAAATAAGTCTCTTACCCGGCTGGCGCCGACTCCCACGAACATTTCCACGAATTCCGAACCGGAGATGTGGAAAAAGGGTACGCCCGCCTCGCCGGAAGTGGCCTTTGCCAGTAGAGTCTTGCCACAGCCGGGAGGGCCAAGCAGTAAAACTCCCCGGGGAATTTTTGCTCCCAATTTATGAAACTTTTGCGGCTCTCGGAGAAACTCTACTACTTCTTTAAGCTCTTCTTTGGCTTCTTCGGCCCCAGCTACGTCCTTAAAAGTGATTTGGTGTTTATTCTTTTTGGGATCTTCCCATCGGGCACGGGACAGGCCAAACGAGAGGGCTTGCGCATTGCCCTTTTGCGCTTGGCGCAGCATTAGCCAAAAAATTCCAGCGATCAGGATGAAAGGCAGAAGGATTGGCAGGATCGTTGCCAGCCAATAGCTTATTCCACTTTCTCCTTCCATAGAAATTTCTACGCTTTGCAATTTTTCCGACTCTAGACCATAGTTTTTCAGAGTTTCTAGCAGGGAAGATTCTTTTTCTTTAAC
>Ga0194126_10003714_pt1 | contig 23828 bp, 17 predicted proteins | sample TA2KigC150mmetaG_FD_148641 | JGI IMG/M metagenome (GOLD analysis project Ga0194126, IMG submission 148641) | Freshwater microbial communities from Lake Tanganyika, Tanzania - TA2015035 Kigoma Deep Cast 150m | ecosystem: Environmental > Aquatic > Freshwater > Lake | place: Tanzania: Lake... | reverse complement strand
CCGTCGAGGGCTTGTAGTACACCATCAGGACGATCCCGGTCACCGTCAGGATGGCGAACAGCACCGCCGAGACGATCCCCAGCCCGTAGGTGGTGGAGAAGCGCAGGCTTCGCACGTGGACCCGGGTCGGGTGTAGGTGCAGAAACAGGTTGGAGAACACGGCCTGCGACCGGCCGCGGTCCGACGCCGGCGGCCACCGGCCGATGAGCGACTCCTTGAGGCTGCGCGGCAGGCGCAGCACGTTCTCCTTGAGGTCTCGCAATCCGGAATCACCCACGGTCGCTCATGCCTCCTTCAGGCCCGGAAGTACGTCCCCGGCTCGACCTCGCTGTCCGCGTTGACCACGAGCCCCCCGTCCGGCCCCTGAGACACGGCCAGCCACCGCAGGGCCCGCGGCGCCGGCCCGGCCAGCACCTCGCCGGCGGCCCCGAACACGGAGCCGTGACAGGGGCAGCGGAACTCCTCGGTCAGCCGCTGCACGATGCACCCCAGGTGGGTGCAGATGAGGGAGATGGCGGCCACGCCTTCGGGTCTGGAGATCACCAGCACGTTCCGGTCGGCGATGACCTGCTCCGTCCCGACCGCAAACTCGGCCGCCTGCCCGAGGCGGAATCGGCTGCTGGGCTCGGGCCACGCGCGCGGCTTCAGCGTCCGCGCCAGAGCGCCGGCGCTCGCCGCGAGAGCCGCTGCGCAGGCGGCCGAACCCGCCAGGCCCAGGAAATCGCGCCGCGACCGGGAACCGCCGTCTACCGGGTCAGACATGCCGGTCTCTCCTCGCACTGGAAGCGTTCCATGGTGATCGCGCCCGTGGGGCAGCGCTCCGCGCACAGCCCGCAGCGAATGCAGATCGTCTCGTCCTTCACGATGGCGGACGCCTCCTCCCCAGGTGTCCCGTCGAGCTGACGCTCCAGGACCCCCACGACGGCGCCCTCTCTGGCCAGGCGGCTCGCCGACACGATCCGGAGGCAGTCCTCAGGGCAGACGTCCACGCATCCCCCGCAGAGGATGCACTTCTCGCCGTCGAAGATGGTGTTCACGCCGCAGTCGAGGCAACGGCTCGCCTCCCGCCGCGCCTCGGCGTCCGTGTACCCGCGCTCGACGGGCGCCACGTGGGAGCGGACCCGTTGGGCGACCGGGGTGGTCGGCATCGGGACGCGCGCCTCTCGCTCGTAGCCCGCCGTCCGGTGGAAGTCGGGGATCGCCAGGTGCAACTCAACATCGCGGAAGGAGATGGGGCGGCCCGTGAGTGCCTCGTACACCGACCGGGCCACGGCCTTCCCCGAGGCCACGGCATGGATCAGCAGCTTCGGACCGGTGGCCAGGTCGCCGGCCACGAAGACATCGCGGGCGTTCGTGCGTCCTGTCTCGGGATCGCACGCGATAAACCCTCGCCGGTCGAGCGTCAGGCCATCGCGCTCCGGGTCTACGAAGCCCAGATCGACCGCCTGCCCAACCGCCAGCAGCACGTTGTCGCACTCGATCAGCGTCAGATCGTCATCGTCGAACGTCGGGGCGAAACGCCCCTCCTCGTCGAAGACGCGCAGGCACCGGTGGAACATCACTCCCCGAACGGCGCCGCCCTCGTTCGTGAGGATGCTCACGGGGCCGAGTCCGTTCAGCCGAACGATGCCCTCCTCATCGCCTTCGATGATCTCCTGGTCGTCCGCCGGCATCTCGGCGAGCGACTCCAGCGAGCACAGCGACACCTCCGCCACGCGCGGGTCGCGCCTCGCCATCCGCGCCGCATCGATGGAGATCTGCCGCAGGACGCTTCGCCCCACATCGTAGGCCACGTTGCCGCCCCCGATCACCACCACCCGGGAGCCCAGCTGCGGCGCGTTGCCGACGGCCACGTCCCGCAGGAACTCCACGCCGCCGATCACGCCCTGCGCGTCGGCGCCGGGGATGTCGAGCCGCCGCGAGCGCTTGGCCCCGGCGGCGATGATCACGGCGTCGTGGCGCTCTCGCAACTCGGGAAGCGTGACATCGACCCCCACCTCGCAGCCCGTCCGGGCCTCCACGCCCAGCGCGGTGATCACCTCCACCTCCGCGCGAATCACGCTGCGCGACAGGCGATACTCCGGAACGCCGATCGCCAGCATCCCCCCCAGCATCCCCTCCGCCTCGTACAGCGTCACCTTGAACCCAAGCAGCGACAGATCGTGCGCGGCCGCCAGTCCCGCCGGGCCGCTGCCGACGACACCCACCGACTGCCCGTCGGCGAGCGGGATGTCTCCCCGGGTGGTGGCCTGGAGCAGTGGGAGCAGCTCGTCGCGTCCGCCCGAGGCCGTCGGGCCGCACCGCTCAGCCGCCGCCTTCAGCGACTCGACCAGGCTCAACGACCGGCCGGCCCCCGCCTCCGGGCCGCAGGCCTGACAGGCGAACCACTTCAGGGCCCGGATCGCCACGGGGCGGTCGAGCTGTCCCCGACGGCACGCCGTCTCGCACGGCGCCCCGCAGACCCGCCCGCAGATGGACGCGAGGGGATTGGGGCCCCGCGCGATGAGGTAGGCGCGTTCATCGTCGCCCTCGAGGATCGCCTGGATGTAGCCGCGCGCGTCCGTGCGGACCGGACAGGCCGCCTGGCACTCGATCTGCTCGCGCCAGTACTGCAGGTCCGGGAGGGTGACGGCAATGCTCTCCGACCCCAGCCGTTCCGCGTGCTCCCCCATCTCCGGCTCTCTCCTGCCGGCCCTACCGAGGCCGGGTCATGCGAAGCGCTTCACCGAAACGGTGGACAGCGATCAATCCCCGCCAGGAGTTCGTTGTCGGCAGGCAATCAGCGAGCCGAGCGTGCTCTATTATTATCGTACCGAAATACTATATAATATCGGAACAGTTGTCAACCCTCGATTCCGTGGCTCGCCGCAGCCGTCGGTCACGGTCACTCGGGGGGCCGACGGGCGGCGCCGTCCAGCGGCGCCCGTCGCCGCCGTGCTCCGCCCACAGAGGCCGGCTCGTCAGACGTTGTGCGGGTACACCATCCAGCCCAGGTAGTTGTTGAGGGCCTCGGAGATGGCGGCGCCAACGCGGCCTTGGGTCATGGCGACATGGTGCTCGAAGCCGCGCACGCAGATGAGCCGGAGCAGCTCCTGCAGGTCCTCGATGTGGGCGACGCCCGCGCCGCCGAAGGTGTCGAGGGGGTCGTCCGTGACCTCGCCCTCGCCGAGGTAGCCGGCGATCTCACCGTTCAGGTCGTCGGTGGAGATCCGGCAGAAGGTGAAGGGCCCCGAGGCGATGCGCCCGACGCAGGTCCCGTAGGTGTTCTCGATGCCTACCGAGCCGCCGATGATGTCCTGAACTCCCATCTTCACGTCCGCGAAGATCGACTTCGGAAGGTTGCTGCAGTGGAACAGCACGCACTTGTCCGGATCGCCCCCGTAGTTGTTGTTCCAGTCCAGCAGCGCCGCCGGCGAGCCCGAAGCCAGCGTCAGCGCGTACATGCCGACGACACCCGTAATGTCCACCTCACACGCGCTGGGGATGAGGTTGTCGCTCATCATGCTCATCACGGTGCAGGGGACGATGCCCATGTACTCCTCGATGCTCGTCCAGCACTGGACCGCGCTCGCCGAGAGCTCCTCCTTCGCCATCCACTCATCGATGACCGTCGCGAGCTTGGCCATCTGCACCAGCTTCGCTTCGGGCACGTCCGCCACGCAGAGGTAGTCTTTCACCTTGGCGACGCGCGCCTGCACCTCGGTCGCGGCCTCGTCGAGGCGCTCCATCCGCCCGAAGATCTCCGAGAGGTCGATCACGTCGACGGTGATCCCGCTGGCCTCGAGGAGCTTCTCACTGAAGCGCACGGTGTTGAACGCCGCCGGACGCGCGCCGATCGCGCCGATCCGCGCCCCGTTGAGACCGCGCACGACCCGACACGTCGCCGCGAAGTTGCGCAGGTCCGCGGCGAACTCCGGGCTCTGCGGATGTTCGGTGTGCAGGCTGGTGAGCGTGTAGTCGATTCCGTACTGCCGCAGGTTGTTGCAGGCCGACATCTTCCCGCAGAAGCTGTCTCGCCGGTTCGCCAGTGACATCTTCCCGGGCTCATCCGGATAGGCCTGAACCAGCACGGGCACGTCCAGGTTCGCCAGCCGCAACGCATCCGCGATCCCGCGCTCATCCCCGAAGTTCGGCAGCGTGACCAGCACCCCGTCGATGCAGTCCGCGTGCGCCTTCGCGAGGGCCGCCCACTTGTGGGCATGGTCGCGCGTCTCCACCGAGCCGAAGGGCGTGTCCCCCGGTGTCAGCGCGACGGTCGCGATCCCCTCGCGCTCCAGGACCGCCAGCACTTCCTTCCGCCCCTCATCGCACAGATGATCGGGGAAGAACCCCCGGTTGCCGACAATCACCGCCAACGTCGTCTGCTTACCCATGGTCGTCTCCCGTCGCCGTTGTAGGAGCGGCTTCAGCCGCGAGCCGTCGTAGGTCGCTGTCGTGGGTCGAAGCGCCAGCTTCGACGCCGTTCGCCTCGTCGCCGGGCGTCGAAGCTGGCGCTTCGACCTACAGGGCTCGCCTACCCCTGCCCGTAGTACGCGTCCTTCCCGTGTTTGCGCAGGAAGTGCTTGTCCACCAAGGCGCTGTCGGCCACAGCGACCAGCGGCTGACCCCACAGATCTAGGCTCAGCCGCTCGGTGATCGCCGCCATCTCGGCAACCTGCTCGAGAACGATGCTGTTCTCGACCGCCGCCTCCGGGCTCGGACCCCACGTGAACGCTCCATGGTTCGCCACGAGCACCGCGGGCCTCTCGTGAGGGTTCAGCTTGCGGAAGGCCTTCACGATGGCGAGCCCCGTCTCGCGTTCGTAGTCGCCTTGGAGCTCCTTCCTTCCAAGCCGCGCCGTCACGGGCACGTCGCCCCGAAAGTAGTCGGCGTGCGTCGTGCCATAGCACGGCAGCCCGCGACACGCCTGCGCCCAAGCCGTCGCGTGGGTCGAGTGCGTGTGCGCCACCCCACCGATGCCTTGGAACTCGCGATAGAGCACGAGATGGGTCGGCGTGTCCGACGAGGGCCGGAGGTCGCCCTCGACCACCTTGCCTTCCAGGTCGACAATCACCATGTGCACCGGGCGCATCTCGTCATAGTCCACGCCGCTGGGCTTGATCGCCACCAACCCCTCCGCCCGATCGATCCCGCTCACGTTACCCCACGTGAGGATCACCAGTCCAGAGCGCTTCAGCTCCAGATTCGCCTCACACACCCTCGCCTTCAGCTTCTCAAGCATCGCGGACGCCTGCCTTGATGTCCAGCAGTCGCTTCATCACATCCGCCAGACCATCGGTCGTCCCCGCCACACCGAAGCTGTCGTGCAGTCGCCGATAGAGGCCGTACAGCTCCCCATACACCTCCTGCGCCGCCGCGTTCGGCGCGTACACCTCGGCCTTGACGCCGGTCATCGCGGCCTGCGCCTGCTCGGTGGTGTCGTAGCCGCCGGCGGCCTTCCCGGCCACGACCGCGCCGAAGATCGCCGCGCCCAGCGCGCAGGTCTGCGCCGAGCGGCTGACCTCCAGCCGCGTCCCGCAGACATCGGCGTAGATCTGCATGAAGAGCGGGTTCTTCTCGGCGATGCCGCCGCAGGTGACGATCCGGTCGATGGGCACGCCGTACTCGGCCATCCGCCGGTGGATGGTGTGCGCGCCGAAGGCCGTGGCCTCGATGAGTGCCCGGTAGATCTCCGCACGCGTGGTGTGCAGCGTCTGCCCGATCAGCAGCCCCGTCAGTCGCGCGTCCACCAGGATCGTGCGGTTCCCGTTGTTCCAGTCCAGCGCCAGCAGGCCGCTCTGCCCGGGTCTCAGCTTCATCGCCTCCGCCGTCAGCTCCGCGTGAGTGCCCGCGTCGCCCTGGCAGACGTGCGACACGAACCAGTTGAAGACGTCCCCGACCGCCGATTGCCCGGCCTCGATCCCATACATCCCCGGGATCACCGAGCCGTCGACGATCCCGCACACGCCGGGGATCGTCAGCGGCGCGCCCGCCTTCGCAGCGACCGCGATGTCGCAGGTCGAGGTGCCGATGATCTTCACCAGCGTGCCCGGCGCCACGCCCGATGCCACGCCGCCGTAGTGGGCGTCAAACGCGCCAACCGCCACCGGGATCCCCTCCGGTAGCCCCAGCTTCCCCGCCCACTGCCCACACAGCGCGCCCGCCCGCACGTCCGAGGGGTATGCCTTCTCATACAGCTTCGCCCGCAGGGCGCCCATCCTCGGGTCGAGCAGGCCAAGGAAGTCCGCATCCGGCAGGCCGCCCCACTCCTCGCAGTACATGGCCTTGTGACCGGCGGCGCAGACACCCCGCTTCACGTTCGCGGGCCGGGTGTCACCCACGAGCACGGCGGGAATCCAGTCGCAGAACTCGACCCAGCTCGCCGCCGCGTCGAACACCTCCGGCGCCACGTTCAGACAGTGCCAGATCTTGCTGAAGAACCACTCGGACGAGTACGTCCCCCCACACTTCTCCAGGTAGTGCGGCCGATGCTCCCGGGCCAGCGCGGTGATCTGCTCCGCCTCGGCCATTGAGGAGTGGTCCTTCCACAGCCACGCGAGGGCGTTTGGGTCGTCCGTGAACGCGTTGGTGAGGCCGAGGGGCGTGCCGGCCGCATCGACGGGGATGGGGGTCGAGCCCGTGGTGTCGACGCCGATGCCGATGACCGCCTCCGCCGAGAATCCCGAGGTCTCCCGCGCAGTTCCGAGCGCCTCGGCCATGCACTCGACCATGCACTCGAGGTAGTCTGCCGGGTGCTGGCGGGCAACATGAGGGTTGCCGGCGTCGACTATCACCCCGGCCTCGCCGCGCCGGTAGTCGGAGACCGCCGTGGCGACCTCCTCCCCGCTCGCCACGTCTACGATGATCGCCCGCACCGAGTTGGTGCCAAAATCAAGGCCCACGCTGTACTTGCTGCCCACGGGAGAACCTCCCCGGATCGTGTCACGCCGCCCCGCAGTTCCTCCCCCTCGTCTCGCTCTCCTGCACGTTGGCCCGGGAGGCACCAAGGCGAACGGGAGAGGGAAGGGGAAATGGGACCCATCCGCAGCAGGAGGGCAGAGCGACTGTGAGCGAACGCGCGGAAGGCCGCATCTTGTGGAGCGCCTTCTCGGCCGGGCCGACGCCGGGCTCCGAGGAAGCATACATCGAGAGCTACGCGGGCTCGGTCGTCGAGCCCGACGCGACCTATGGCGTAACCCATGACGAGCACGGGCACTGGCACGTCATCCTCGCGCCCGACCGCACCCGCGCCGAGGAGACAATCTACCGGACGGTCAGTCAGGCTCAGCGGGCCGCGGAGAAGATGTTCCGGATCGACGAGGAGGGGACGCCCTAGCCGGCCCTGAACCGCCATGCGCCCGTTCCGCCTCGGCACGACGTCCTATATCCTCCCGGACGAGATCATCCCGAACGTCGAGTTCCTCGGGCCGAGGGTCGACGACATCGAGTTGGTGCTGTTCGAATCCGACGAGCTTTCGAACCTGCCCGATCCGCGCACGGTCGGTCGCCTGCGGGAACTGGCCGCGACGCATGGCCTGACCTACACCGTGCACCTGCCGCTGGACGCGGACCTCGGCGATGTCGAGGAGGCCGCGCGCCGGCGGTCGGTCGCGAAGTGCGAGAGGGTGATCGACCGGCTCGCGCCGGTCAGTCCCGTTGCGTACCTCGTGCACTTCCACGAGGACCTCTCGCCGGCTCCCGCGCCGCGGCCCGCGCCGGAGTGGCTGGCCGCCCTGCGGCGCTCGATGGAGGACCTGCTCGAGCGGGTGGCCGATCCGGAACTGCTCTGCGTGGAGACGCTCTCCTACCCCTTCGGGTGGGTGGATGCGATCGTGGCGGAGATGGGCGCGAGCATCTGCCTGGATGTCGGCCACGTGCTGCTCGCCGGGGAGCGCGTGGAGGCTTACCTCGACCGGTACCTCCCGCGCACGCGGGTCGTGCACCTCCACGGCCTCCGCGAGGGCCAGGACCATCGCGACCTCGGGGGCCTGCCGGAGGGGCTGCTGTCGTTGCTTCTGACGCGGCTGGCCTCCGACCCGCTCCCCGAGCGCGTCGTGACGCTGGAGGTCTTCAACCGCGCCGACTTCGAGGCCTCGCTGGCGATCCTGGAGGGACGCTGACTTGAGCCGAGTCACGTTGGTGACGGGCGGGGCGCGCAGCGGAAAGAGCCGTTACGCGCTCGCCCGGATGGAGCCGTACCGGAAGCGGGCATTCATCGCGACCGCCGAGGCCCTCGACGGGGAGATGCGGGACCGCATCGCCCGCCACCAGGCGGAGCGCGCCGATGCCTTCCTCACTGTCGAGGCGCCGCTGGCCCTGGGCGAGGCGATCCGCTGGCTGCCCTCGGGAACGGACGCCGCGATCGTGGACTGCCTGACCGTGTGGCTCGGAAACCTCATGCATCACTTCGGCGATGAGGAGGCCCCCAGGAGGGAGGCGATCGACGCTCTGCTGGAGGCGGTGACGACCGCGCCCTGCGATCTCGTCGTCGTGACCAATGAGCTGGGGATGGGCATCGTGCCCGACAACGAGTTGGCCCGCCGGTTTCGCGATGAGGCAGGCCGGCTGAACCAGGACGTGGCCGCCCTCGCCGACGAGGTGGTCTGGGTGGTGAGCGGCCTGCCCGTCCACCTGAAGAGGAGCCGCGAATGAGTCGACTGGACGACACCTTGCGTCGCATTGCGCCCCTGGATCGCGCCCTGGAGGCGACCGCCCGGGCGCACCTGGACAACCTGACCAAGCCACCGGGCAGCCTCGGCCGCCTCGAGGATCTCGCCGCCCGGTACTGCGTGGTGACGGGCTCGGCCGACCCCCGGGTGGGCCGGAAGCGCATTGTCACCTTCGCCGGCGACCACGGCGTCGCGGCGGAGGGCGTGTCGGCGTACCCGGCCGAGGTCACGCCCCAAATGGTGCGTAACATGCTGGCCGGCGGGGCGGCCGTAAACGTGCTGGCGCGCCACGTCGGCGCCGACGTGCAGGTCGTGGACATCGGGGTCAACGATCCCCTGGAGGGAGCCGAGGGCCTTGTGGCCGCCAAGGTCCGTCCCGGAGCGGGGAACATCGCCCAAGGCCCGGCGATGACCGAGGCCGAAGCCGTCCGCGCGATCGAGGTGGGGGTTGAGCTGGCGGAGGCCGCGCACGATGACGGCGTCACCCTGATCGGCACCGGCGAGATGGGCATCGCGAACACGACGGCTTCGGCCGCGCTCGCGGCGGCCTTGCTGCCGAGCGCGCCGGAGGAGACTACGGGGCGAGGCACGGGCCTCGACGACGCGCGCCTCGCTCACAAGATCGCCGTCGTGAGACGGGCGCTTGAGGTGAACGCCGGCCGGCTGGGGGATCCGCTCAGCGCGCTGGCGGCGTTGGGCGGCCTCGAGATCGCCGGCATCTGCGGGCTCATTCTCGGGGGGGCGGCCTGCCGGATGGCGGTCGTGGTCGATGGCTTCATCTCCTCGGCGGGCGCGCTCGTCGCGTGCCGGATGCGCGAGCCCGTGGCCGAGCACCTCTTCTTCAGCCACGCCTCGGCCGAGGCCGGACACGCGCTGCTGCTCGATGGGCTGGGCGTCGAACCGATCCTCGACCTGGGGATGCGCTTGGGCGAGGGCACGGGCGCGGCGCTGGCGATGTCGGTGATCGAGGGGGCGGTGAAGGTGTACAACGAGATGGCGACCTTCGGTTCCGCCGGGGTCAGCGGCCAGGCGTGACGACAGACGAAAGGGGAAGATTCGAAGCTTGGAAGAGAGGCGGAAGACAGCCCGACGGAGGAGGGTACGACCCGACGGCATGGGCCGAGGGTTGGTCACCGCACTCCGGACGCTGACGCTCCTGCCCGTTCCGGGGCGCGAGGCGGCGAGTGTCGCGACCGCCCTGTACTGGTTCCCGCTGGTGGGGTTGCTGATCGGCCTGCTGCAGTGGGGTGCGGGAGGGCTGGTCAACGCGCTCGCGGTGAAGGGCTGGCCGGCGGGTGCCGCCGCGGCGGCGCTGGCGGCGAGCGCGGCGCTCACGCGCGGCCTGCACCTGGACGGCCTGGCGGACTGGGCCGATGCGAGCGTCGTGCTGGCCGGGCGCGAGCGCGCCCTCGAGGTGATGAAGGACCCGCGCATCGGGGCGCTGGGGGCGGTCGCGCTGGTCTCCGTGTTGCTGGGGAAATGGGTCGCGCTCATGCGTCTGGCAACCGCGGGCGGGCTGGTGTGGGTGCTCCCGGCGTGCGTGATCGCGCGGGCGATGCAGGTCGAGCTCGCGGCGACGCTGCCTTACGCCCGGGCCGAGGGCGGGACGGCGGGCTCGTTCGTCGAGGGCGCCGGGGCGGCCCACCGGGTGGTGGTTCTCGGAGCCGCCGCGCTGCTGGTGCTCGTGCCCTTCGGCGGCCTGGGCGGCGCCGCGCTGCTGCTCGCGTGGCTGGCGGCGCGGCTGTTCGCCTGGCGCTGCCGAGTGAGGTTCGGCGGCGTGACGGGCGACGTGCTCGGTGCCGGAAGCGAGCTCACCGAGCTCCTCGTGCTGATCGTTGCAGCCCTCGCGGCCGACCCGGCGGCGGGCGTGCGGACGGTGGGATGGGCCGGGTGGTTCTGACCTGATCGGGGAGTGTCACAGCCGGGAGCGGGTGAAACGATGGCGTTGTGCATGCTGGTTGCGCTGGTTGCCGGCGCTGCGGCGCAGACGAGGCTGCCCGAGGGAGTGCGGCACTACTGGGGCTGCGACAAGTGGGGCGGCAGCGGCTGGCGGGACGAGGCGTGGGACGCCGGCGGCTCGGGGCGCATCCATTTCGACCCGCAGGTGAAGCGGCACGGCCCGGCTTCGCTGCGGCTGGACGGCCTGGCCGAGAGCGGCGTGGCGGCCCTCTCGCTGGAGCAGCCGGCGGAGGTCACGACCGAGAAGCAGTACGTGCTGCAGGTCTGGGCGAAGACGGCCGGCGTAAGGGGCAGCGCGCAGGTGCGAGCGCTGGCCCACGGTCCACAGCCCGGGGAGATGTACCGCCCTCTGGGCTGGGTGAGGCTCAGCGACCAGACGCACCTCGTTCTGCCCCCCGATCAGGACTGGACGCGGTACCGCGTACCCGTCGACACACTCCCCGGCGGCACGACGCGCGTCTTCCTCTACCTGCACCTCGAGGGCGAGGGGACTGCCTGGTTCGACGAGTTCTCCTTCGCTGAGGCGGGGGTCGAAGTGCCGCTGGGCGGGCAAGCGCCGCTGCGCGACGAGGACTACGCCGGGGAGCGGTTCGACGACGCCGACCTGCCAGGGAACCTGCTGTCCAACGGTGGCTTCGAGGAGGGGCTCGCGGTTTGGCAACTCCTCCCGGCGGACTACAGCGCGCAGGTCGACGAGACGGTCGCGCGCAACGGCAAGGCCTCCTTCCGCTTCGACGCCCGGGAGCTCACCGGCGGCTACCTCTGGCAGCGGGCGCGCATCGACCCTCGCCGGTACTACCGCCTCTCGCTGTGGGCCAGGACCGAGGGCCTGGTCGGGTACTTCTTCACCCACCTGCTACCCTTCAACCGCCACGGCGTACCCATCGGCTGGCACGGGGCGAACCACGCCAGCGAACATCACTACGTGACCGGGAAGACCGATGGCTGGGAGGAGCGGGTGCTCGTGACGCGCTTCGCGCCGGAGGTCGCCTCCGTGGTGATCTACCCTCGGGTCGAGGACACGATCGGAACCGTGTGGATCGACGACGTTGAGATCCGGCCGCTGCCGTTGGACTACGCGCCGGAGGACGCGCCATGATGGCCGGGCTGCTCCTCCTTCTCTGCGCTGCGGGCCACCCGTGGCAGGTTGGCGAGGTGCGACGCGTCTCCGAGGCGACGGGGAACGCGGCGGTCGATCCGTCGCTGGAGAGCGGCGACTGGCAGCTCGCCGGCGGGGCGGCGGCGAGCGAGACGGCGGCGCGGAGCGGCAGGGCGGGTGTGCGCATCGAGCGGACCGATGACCAGGCCGACCCGCGGGCCGAGAGCCCCGAGTTCCCGATCCCGCCGGGGCGGTACCTCGCTTCGGGGTGGTTGCGGACCGGCATGAGCTACCAGCCCGACCCGAACTACAGCGCAGTGCTCGAGATCGTGTGGGCCGACGCCGGCGGACAGACGTTGGGCGCCGAGCGCATCGGCGCCGCCAACGGCTCTACCCAGGTGTGGGTCTATCGGGAGGCCGCGCTCCAGGCCCCGCCCGGGACGGCGAGGGCTCGGCTCCTCTTCCGCTTCAACTGGTCGTCGACCGGCTGGGCGGAGCTGGACGATGTGGCTGTCACACCCCTGGGGGATGCGCCGACGCCCGCCGCGCCGGTGGAGGTGACGCTCACCGCCGCGGAGCGGGTGTTCCCGCCCGACGCGCCTCTGGCGGTGAAGGCGCAGGTGCGGCTGCGCGAGGGCGGCCCGGCGTCCGTCCGGCTTCACATGCGTGTCACCGATTCACGCGGGCGGGAGTTGACGACCGGCTCGGCGGAGTGCGACGCGCGGTCGGACCGTGAGACGCTGGTCACGATCGCGGCGCGCCCGGTGGAAGCCCCCCTCCGCGAGCACCTGGTCGCCCAGGTCAGCACCGACCCCCCGAGCGGCGAGGCGCGGCGGTTCGGGCTGCTGGTCATCCCGCGACCGACCGACTTCAGCCTCGACGAGACCTCCCCGTTCGCGTTCCTGGAAGGACACCCTTACCTCCAGCGGTGGCTCGGCGCGCGCTGGCAGCGCCCGAACTTCAGCTGGAACGAGCGCGAGATGGAGCTCGCGAAGCGGTACGGGATCACCTACGTCGGCATGATCAACGAGGCGAACCGGGCCCTCAACGACGACATGTCCCTCGACGAGTACGGCGCCCATGTCGAGGAGTCGGTCGGGCGCTTCAGGGGCCTGGTGAAGTACTGGCAGCTCGGCAACGAGCCCAACCTCTACCAGCCCGGTATCCCGGAGAAGTGGGCGGAGGTCCTGAGGGTCGGCTACGAGGCGGCGAAGCGCGCCGACCCGGACTGCCGGGTGATGTGGGGCGGCATCACTGGGCTCAACGTCGACCCGGAGATGGTGGACAAGCTCCTCGCGGCGGGCGGCGGCCGGTACACCGACCTCATCGACGTGCACCTGTATGTGCCGATCCCGGAGATGGACGCCCTGCTGGCGAAGGTGAGTGCCGACCTGGCGAGGCACGGCGTCGACAAGCCGATCGTCGTCACCGAGACCACCGCGACGCTCGGCACGCCGCTGCCCGAGCGTGACAAGGCGGCGCACGTGTACAAGCGGTACGCCGTGGCCGAGGCGCACGGCGTGCTGGCGACCTGGTGGTTCGTGCTGCACTGGGTGAACACGGGGGAGTTCCGGTACTGCTCGCTCATCGACCCCGGAACGGGCGAGCCGCACGAGGGGGCGGCGGCCTACGCGCGGCTAACGGAGGCCCTCGAGGGCGCGGAGTATTCCCGGCGGCTGGACTGCGGCGAGAGAGCGTATGTGTACGAGTGGCGCAAGGGCGCCCGGGCCCTCTTCATCGCCTGGGCCGAGGGACAGGGCGCGACCGGCTCCGCGGCGCTGCCGTGTGGCGACGGAGCCGGGACGGCGACCGATGTCGCCGGGCATCAGTGGCCTCTGACCGTCCGCGAGACGCTGGAGATCAACCTGCGGGACGAGCCGCTGCTGCTCGATCTGCCCGCCCGTGACGGCGACGTGCCGCAGCCGCGCGGGCTGGACTTCGCGCCGCCGGAGGTCACGCTGGCCCGGGGGAGTTCGGCGAGCGTGTCGCCGCCCAGGACGAACGTGCCGCTGGAGGCGGAGGGACCGACAGGGCTCAGCCTCCCGATCACGGGCCGCGACGCGTTGCGGGTCGCCGCCGACCCCGACGCGCTGCTGGGGCCCGCGTGGCTGGTGCTGCGGGAACGCGTCGGTGGAGTGGACCACGCGCTTCTCAGGCTGCGGGCGACCGTCACCACGCCGCTGGCGCTCGATCTCTCGCCGCTGCCCGGGGCGGGCGGAAGCGCGGCGGTGCGGGCGCGGGTGACCAACCTCTCCGGCGACGTAATCGCGGGCCGCGTGGTGCTGGTGTCCCCCGTCTCCGGCGGCGCGCGAGAGGACCGGATCGAGGCCGAGTTCACCGACCTGGCGCCGAACGTGACCGGGGAGGTCGCTCTCGACCTGGAAGGCTTCACGGACCCGCTCGGGAGGTACGAGGTCCGGCTTGCGGCGGAGACCGACAAGGGCGTGCGGGACGCACTGACGCGGACGCTCGTCTTCACCCCCGCGCCCCCCGCGGCGGCGCCGGTGTCGGTGGACGGGCAACTGGCGGAGTGGCCTGACGCTGCCCTCATCCGGGTCGATGCGCACTCGGGCGAGCGCGCCGATCCGCAGGATGGGCCGCCGGCCGGCCCCGACGACCTCTCGGCGCAGGCGGCTCTGCTGTGGGACGCGGACAATCTGTACCTCGCGGTGCGCGTCCGTGACGATACGCATCGCAACACGCAGCGCGATGGGGCGCTGTGGGATGGCGACGGCCTGCAGCTCGGGTTTGCGCCCGAGCCGTACGTCGCCTCGAGCGCGTACTTCGAGTGGGGCGTCGCGCTCACGGAACGGGGCCCGCAGGCATGGGCCTGGTCTGCCGTGCCGCCCGGCCGCACCGGCGAGATCGCCTTCCCCTGTCGCATTGAGCGCGCCGCGGGCGAGACGATCTACGAGGCCGCGATCCCGTGGGCCATGCTTGCGCCGATCGCTCCCGAAGCGGGGACGACCTTCGGCTTCGGGCTGCTGGTGAACGAGCAGGACACGGCGAACCGAGGCTACTACGGTTGGCATGCGGGCATTGCCGGGGAGAAGGATCGCGCCCGCTTCGGGCAGATCACGCTGCTGCCCTGACGTCATCGGGCGGGTCACCGAACCCGTCACTGCCGGCCTCAAGGAGATCCCCCAATGGGAACACTACGGTGCGGCGTATCGGGGCTGGGTCGCGGACGGACCTTCATCGAACGGCTGAACGGAATCGAGGGGTGCGAGGTGGTGGCGGTGTGCGACCCGGACGAGGGCAAGGTGGAGGGGTGCGAGGGCCTGAACGGCTACCTCGACTTCGAGACCATGCTCGCCGAAGCCGCGTTGGACCTCGTGGCGGTCATCGGGCCCGGGCCGACCCACGCGCCACAGTCGCTGCTCGCGCTGGACCACGGAGTCCACGTGCTCAGCGAGACGCCGTGCGTGTACTCGCTCGACGAGGCCTCGGCCATCGTCCAGGCCGTGCGACGCTCGGGCTGCCGGTACATGCTCTCCGAGGACTACATCTTCATGGGCTGGGTGCAGCGGTGGCGGGAACTGGTGGAGTCCGGGGAGCTGGGCGAGATCGTCGCGGCCCAGGCCGAGTACACCCACGACTGCCGGGGCATCTTCCTGGTCGGGCCGGACGGCCGGTACCTCCCCTGGTCCGAGCGCGGTCGTCCGGACGTGACCCCCTCCTGGCGCGCCTCCCACCTTCCGCCGCTCAGCTACTGCTCGCACACACTGGGCCCGCTGCTGCATCTGCTCGGGGATCGCTGCCAATCGGTCACCGCCTTCGATGCGGGCTCGCGCACCTACCCTGAGGCCGGCACGATCGACTACGCGAGCGCCGTGCTGAAGACGGAGGCCGGGCGCGTGATCACGCTGACCAACGGCTTCGGCGTCGCGCACCCGTTCATCTTCTTCGCCGGGCTGATCGGCACCCGGGGCAGCGTCCGCTGCGTGAGCTACAACTTCGGCGACGCGCAGATGAAGCTGTACCTCGACCGCGACGGCGGCGGCTGGCAGGACCTGACGACCGCATGGTTCGACCGCTCCGACGGGCGCCACTGGCTGAGCGTCCTGCTCGAGGAGTTCGTGGAGAGCATCCGCAACGATTCGACCCCGCCCATCGACGTCTACCGGTCGATGGACTACACCCTCCCGGGCATCTGCGCCCACCTCTCGGCGGCGCGGGGGGGGGAGCGATTGGAAGTGCCGGACCTGCGTGGGCCCTGATGGCACGATGGGTGAAGGGAGCCTCAGGGCCCCGGGGGCGACCCCTCGTTCGGGCCGCCGGTGGCAACCTCGACGTCCTCCGCAATCCACTTATCCCGCCTCCTCTTCGGCGTTCGGGCCGCTACCTGCACGCGCCGGTTGAGAAGGGGACCCACCACGTCGTACAACTCATCCGGGATCTGCAGCGGGACGGGACGGCCATCGTCGCAGACGATTCTCAGGTCGGCGCTGTCGAGGTCAACAGCTCGCAGGACGCCGACGAACACGCCCTCTTGGGAGCGAGGGCCCTCGCCTGGAGGGGACGGCGCCACAGCGGTCACGAGGCGCTTGACGCCGTCCCGGAGTTCCGGGGTGAAGCGCACTGCGTCTTCCTTCTGCGCCGAGTGGCGTCGAATCTCGATCTCCCCGATGCGCGAACCGTCAGGTATCATCGCCTTCACTAGCCGGACGAGGGCACCGCGGTAGCGCTCGTCCTCGACGAAGCCTGCGATCCCCTGAGCATCCGCTTGGCGCACCATTCCCGCAAAGGTGACGCACCCGTCTACGATCTGTGATGGCGAGACGGGGGCCCCGTCGAGGGGTAGCGTGGGCTGAAGCTGCGCCAAGTGGATGTCGATGCGGTAGCTACCGGCGACGGGCTCCGACAGCAGCGGGCGGTACCCCTCCTCAACACCATCGCCGATGCCGCGTACGAGCCGGGCGAACGGCTTCCGGTTGCACCACGCGCCCATCCTCCGGATGTAGTTTACGGCTGTACGGACGATGGTGTCGACGCTGTCAAGGGGCGCCAGTCGGTGGAGAATACTGCCTCCGAACAACACGACACTGATGGCGTCGCCCGTGCCCTCCAGGCCAGCCTCGCGGCAACGCCGCTCGTTCCAGATGCGGGCAACCAGCTCCTCCAGGCGCTTTCTGGTGTAGGGCTCAAGCCAGCCTTGCGCCAGCGCTTCATAGGCGAGGGCAGCGGCCGAGTCCAGTTCGTCGGCGCGAAACAGGAGCGTTGCGGCGCTCAAGGTGAAGACCGACTTCGTGCGCACGCGGCCCTGAGGCAGCGTTGCCACCATCCCACGTTGTGCCATGCCCGCCTCGCGGAACAGCGCGCGGGCCTCTTCCACATGGCCCCCGGCGAGCCGGGTCTCGGCTTGGGCAATGAGCTCCTGGGACTGGTGGTAGACCGACATGTTAGGTGGCCCCCACTGTCACCGTCTCCAGTTCGACCGTAGGCCTCGAGAACCTGACTACGGCCGCCACCCCACGTTCTGTGGCAGCTCCACGAAGGAGCTGCTCCCTCTTCTCTCTCATTCTACCCCCTGTGGGGCCCGTGTCAACGCCCGACACCTCAAGCGCCATGACGACATGGTCGTCGTAGTTCGGGAGCCCGAACTCGTCGAACCCAAGCCCACGCGGCGCCACGTACCAGTCCGCCCCGGAACCGTGCTCGGCACGGCCCACGACGACCAACCCCATTGAGTGCTCCATGCAGGCGAAAGTCACCGCGTAGGCGCCGTCCCTGGTCGCATCCAGCTCGTTCGCGTGCGTGGCCCGAGCTTGGTCGTCCGCCGGTTCCCAGTCAAGCCGGTACTCTGACGGGTCCGCATCTGCGGAGACGTGGATCGCGACCGGCGGCACGTGGTGGCGATCGAGGCATACCCGAGCAGCTTCGGCGTGCGCCTCTGCGACACTCGGCGTTAGGCCCGGGTGACGCCTGTCGAGATCGACGAGGTTGACAGAGACGCGCTCCATGTCCTCACTTCGGCGACCAAAGCAGTCGGATCGCTGTCGTGTTCTGCGCCGCGTACATGCACACCTCCCTGCCGCCTGTTTCGCGCCCCCCTCCAGCGTGTCGGCAGGACGCTTGCACCCGTGTGAGGAATCGCCCGGGGGACGCGATGCACCTGGATCACGCGCGGTCGACGAGGTGCCAGATGCTACTGCTGGTGCTGCTGGTCTCATCCACTGGGTCGGCGGACGGCCTGCTGGTCATCGACGACTGCGAGGGGAAGGTGGGGCCGTGGCGGGGGACGGAGATCGTGAGCGAGCCGGTGCATGGCGGTGGGGGTGCGTTGAGGTGGGAGGTCGCCAGGCAGCCGACGCTGGACTCGCCGCAGTTCCTGGGCGACTGGACGGCGTTTGACGAGCTGCGCTTCTGGGCGCATCTGGACCGGCCCTACGACTTCAGCATCCCCCTCGTGTTTCCCACCGACGGCGGGTACTGGATCACCGACTGGAAGCTGGACTGGACCGGCTGGAAGGAGCAGCGGTTCAGGCTGGCCGACTGCCGGAAGGCCTACGAGCCGGAGGGCTGGGAGCGAATCAGCAGCCTCGGGTTCCGCGCGCAGGGCTACGGGCAGGGCCCGGTGCCTGAAGGCCTGGTCATCGTGTTCGACGATGTCGCGCTGCACGCGCCGGGCGAGCTGCCCGAGACCAGCCTGGAGGCGTGGCTCGCCAGAGAGCGCCGAGAGAGGGTGAGCAGGCTGAAGGCACAGGGGAACCCCTACTATCTCAGCGTGCTGGACAGCCTGAGGAATGCCAAGGCCGACCCGGGCCTCCCGCAGGAGGTCACCTCCTCGTGGCAGTTCAGCGGGCTGGCCTCGCAGGCGTTGGCCTCGGCGTGGGCGGCGGCGTGGGAGGAGTCGCCGCGCAAGGGGGATGCGACGCTCATCGCACGCGCCTCGGCCCTCATCGACTTCTGTCTGAGCCGGCAGGTCGACGGCAGCTGGTTCTACTCGCAGAAGTGGGAGTCGGGCGACCCGAACAGCGACCGGTTCGCGCTCGGCCCGCTCATGGACGCCATCTGGTGGCTGCGGCAGCTCCCCACGGGCGAGGCGCAGTGGCCCGAGTGGGAGGCGCCGCTGCGTGCGCTGGTGGACTTCCAGTACGAGAACTGGGGCAAGCGCGCCAACCACGCCTGGGGCCAGAGCGCCACGCAGTATCCGAACCAGGACGTCTTCCACCTCTACGAGATGGCGCTCGCCGACCGATGGTGGGGAGACGCGCAGTACCGACAGAGCCTGGAGGAGACGCTGGCCGGGCTCGAAGCTCACCTGCTGCCCGAGGGCGGGCTGAACTACATCGGCCCCGAGACCGAGATCCCCTGCTACCACGACCTGAACGTGCTGTGGATCGCGCGCTACTACGCCCTGAGCGACGACCCCCGCGCGAGGAGCCTCCTGGAACGCACCGCGCCGTATTACCCGTCGGTCTCCTCGAACGAGGGTCGGCCCGAGTACTACACGGACTGCTGGTGGAAGCACTACTGGGCGGATGGCGCGGCGTGCGGTCCGGAGATCATCGCGGGGTTGACGGGCGACCCGCAGAACAAGTGGCTCGCCGACCGGCTGCTCGAGCGGCAGGGCCCCGGGGCAGACTACAAGGCCATCTACGCCGGCATGTTCTACCGGACCGACGTGGAGGCGGCTGCGCTGCCGAACAACTACGTCCGGTTGGACCGCAACATCGGCGGGCCGCGGGGGCGCTTCGGGGACTGGTACTTCGCCGGCACGGTCGGCGGCGGGGCACGGGACACCTTCGTGGGCGCGATGATCTGCCGGCCGGATCGCCCCGAGCCCCTCGATTCCGCGCTGCTGGCGGCCAACATCGAGGTGGGCCTCGGCGGCGAGGGCGCGCGCGACCGCACGCACTTGTACCTCTCGGGCCCGGACGATCGCACCTCGGTGGCGATCGGGGAGGGCGTGGCGGCGCTGGGCGTCCGGTACTCCCTCCGGCGGCCGTACATCAACAGCGTCCAGAACCCGGACGTGCCGCCGACGCCCTGGCAGGCGACGCAGGTGTGGCTCCTGACGCGGGAGGGCCTGGTGGGGCTGGTGGAGCTGGAGGCGACCGAGGAGCAGACGACGCCGTACCTGAGCGGCGAGATCCGTCTGGGCCCCGACCAGCGCGCGCGGGCGACCGACGACCCCAACCTCTTCGCGTGCGGGGAGTTGCGGGTGCGCCTGCTGGAGCACAACTTCGCGAGCGTGACCGTCGGGCCCGCGCGGCCGGGCTACGCCCAGACTTCCACCCGCCACAGCGCTCTGGCTCTCCGCACTTCCGGCGACGCCCACACCGCGCGCCCGGCCGAGCCGCTCCGCTACGCCGTCCTCATCGCTCCTGCCTCCGCCGGGGAGGCCCGCAGCTTCGCCCGGCTCGACGCCCCGGGGCTCTGGGGCTTCTCCATCGAGCTCGCCGGCCGCCCGCTGGCGGTCGTTTTCAACCCGGCGGACCGCGCGGCGACGCTCCGCCTCCCTTGGCCCCGGCCTTCGGCTGTGGTCCGCGCCGACGCGGACCCGGCTGCGACGGCGCAGGCGCGCGAGGGCGTCCTAGACCTGCGACTCCGGCCGGTCTCGCTGCTGCTCATCGCGCCCTGAGCCGGCCCCCCTCCCCCGTTCCCCGCGGTTGCCTGACCCGCTTGGGCAACCGAGTGTGGTAAACAGGGGACAATGGCCCACAACATCGCCGACGGCATCCGTCAATTGCGGCGGGCCGCCTCCATGCGGGTCCTGTACCCGGCGGGGCACCCGATCCACGCCTCCGCGCTCGAGCACGCGCGTGAGAGCGTGGGCGTGCTGCTGGGCGAGGCGGAACGCGCCGACCTGGTGATCGCGGGCGGGCGCATGGCCCTCGGGGACACCGCCGTTCTCGACGAAGATGGCGTCGTGGGCGAGCTGGCCGCGCGGTGGTGGGACCTCGGCCTCTGCGGGCTGAGCATCTCGCGCGGCGCCGAAGATGACGAACTCGACCTCCTGATGACCATCAGCGTTCCCTCGGTGGGCGACCTGGACAGTCGGGCCATCCGCGGGCGCCTGGACGAGATCGGTGCGGTCCATGTGGGCATTGTCGAGCTCGACTACGACCGCTTCGTGCCTCGTTCTCACGTGCCCCGCGAGCTGCAGGAGCAGTTGAGCCGAACCGACATCCGCGAGACGCTGCGCGAGCTTGTGGAGGGGAGCCACGCGGAGGTGGCGCTCGACGGTGAGCAGCGCGGGGCGCTGGCCTCGCTGCTGGACTACCCTGACGCGCTCGCTCAGGCGATCGAGTTGGGGGTGCTTTCCGGGCCGATCTCGGCGCCGGCTACGGCCCTGGGGCGCGAGCCCTCCGCGGCCGAGGCGGAGGCCGCGATCGATCATGCGCCGGACCCGGCCGCTGCGCTCGGCCGGCAGCTGGCCGCGACCGTGCAGCGGCTGGCACAGATCGGCGTGGAGATGGCGCCCGAAGACCGCGAGGCCGTCTGCTGCAAGCTCGCCGACGCCTTGCGGCATCTCGAACCCACCGCGGTCGCCGCCGCCTTCCGAGCCGCCTGCTCCGTGCCCGACGCCGACTTCGACGCGCTCGCCGAGATCGCCAAGTGCATGAGCGTGGAGGAACTGGTGGAGATCGTCCGCGCGCGGCCCCAGGCCGTCGCCTCGGAGCCCTCCGCCGTCTATCGACGGCTGTTGGGGCGGCTCTCCGCAGGCGGCGAGCGTCTGGGCGAGCTGGCGCCGGCCCTGCGCCAGGCCCTCTTGGCCGACGGCGTCCCCGAAGACGTCTACGCCAGCACCATCGGCATGGCGGTGGTGGAGTTGAGCGAGGAGGCGGCGGAAGCCGGGCGCGCGATCACGCTGGCTGTCCCGGTGGCGCTCAACCGGGCCACCGACGCCGAGCGCGCCGTGCGACGGGCCGAGATCGAGGACCGACTCACGCGCGTTTTCGGCGACGAGGCGTGGGCCTCCAGGGCCATGTTGTCGCTGGAACTCCTCCTGACCGCGCAAGGCGCCGTAGCCCTCGGCGCGGCCGCCGCAGGCACCCGGATCGCGCTCCAGCGAGTGCCCCGCGACCTCCGCGAGCAGGTCTGGCAGCACATCGTGCTGACCTTGGCCGATGTCGTGGACCCGCGTCTCACCGCGGAGACGGAGCGCCGGATGGCCGCCCGAGGCGTGATTGCCCAGACCGCGGCGCCCCACCGCGTCGGCGCCCTGTTGCGCGCCTTCGAGACCGAGTCCCCCGACACCCGACGGCGCATCGCCCAGGTTCTGGCCGGCATGGGCGCCGATGGCCTTGCCGGAGCGACCTCGCTGCTTACCCGTCGTCCGGAGACGCTCTCGGACGAGGACGTGGCCGCCATCGTGCAGGTTCTGGTCTATGCCGAGCTCGAAGGACTGGGCGGCGGCGCCTATGTGGCCCGCACCCTCACCAACCCCTCATGCCGGGCCAAGGTGCGAGTGCTGCGGGCCCTCATGAGCGAGGGCGGACGGATGGGGCGGAAGTGGCTCCTGGACGCCGTGCGCTATGGCGACCCGCAACTCCGCTGGGACATCATCAAGGCCGCCGGCCAGGACCCTTCCCACTACATCGAGGTCCTCGAGGCCGCCCTGGAAGACGCCGATGCGGCCGTGGCCTGCGCGGCCGCCGACTACCTCGGGGCCTCCGGCGATCAGCGCGTCGGCGCCGTGCTCGTCGCTCGGGTGCGACCGTTCGACCGGCGCGATCCGCGCCCCGACTTCCGCGTTGCCGTGGTGAAGGCTCTCGGCCGACTCCGGTATGCCGAGGCGACCGAGGCCCTGGGCGTGGTTCTCCGGCGCAAGACGTTCTGGCGCCGCGGACGGAACGATGCGCTGCGAGCGGCGGCCGCCGAGGCCCTCGTCAGCATCGGGACCCACGAGGCGCGGCAAACGGTCGCCGCGTACGCCTCTCGCGAACGCTGTGACAGCATCAGACAACTGGCCCGTCGGGTGGTCGAGGATGCCCTCCCGGTGGTCACGGAAAGGGGCACCACCGATGCCGCCTGAGGCGCTGGCGGAGGCAACGATCGAGGCGGCGCCGCCCGAAGGGGCGCCCCAGGACCCCGTGGAGGAGGCCGTCCTCGCCCTCACGCGGGTGTGGAGCGACGTGCGGCTCTACCCGCTCACTCATCCGGTGATCGCCGACCGCCTGCAGGATGCGGAAGCTCGTGTCCGCAACGCCCTGGACGGCCAGTCGGAGTTGACCATCAAGCATGTGGACGGCGACCTCGTCCACGGACCGCGCAGGCTCTTTCGCAGTCGGCCGCGACCCGCCGGGCTCATTGGCGCCCTCCATCGTCTGGGGATCGGCTGCCTGACCTTGACCCCCGGCGCCGACGCCGGCGAGCTGTCCGCGCTCTGTCGGGCCCTGGCCGAGGACTCCGACAGCCTGACCGATGCGTCCGCTGTTCGGCGCTTCCTGGAGGACAACGGGGCTCGGCACGTCGAGGTGGACGGGCTCGTGCTGCGCGCCGATGAGGAGGCGCCGGAGCGCCCGCCCGTCACCCAGCTCTACGACTCTGCCATGGATGTCGCCCGGCAGGTGATGCAGTCGGCCCGGCTCGGGCACCGCATCGAGGTCGCCGGGGCCCAGAGCGTGACCTCGCAGATGGTGGCCGAGTTGACCCACAACCCCTCGATGGCCCTCGGGCTCGCCTCGCTGCGGGGTCACGACGAGTACAGCTTCGCCCACTCCGTGCACACGGCGTTGTTGTGCCTGGCCTTCGGCGACTTCATGGGGATGAACGAGGAGGAGCTGTCCCAGCTCGGCGTCGCGGCGATGCTCCACGACGTGGGTAAGTCCATCGTCCCCATCGACGTGCTCCGCAAGCCCTCGAAGCTCTCCGACCTCGAGTGGGGCCAGATGACGCGCCACCCTTCGGAGGGCGCCCTGATGCTCCTCGACTATGACGGACTGCCGCCCAGCGTCCCGCTCGTGGCCTTCGAGCATCACATCGGCTGCAACTACAACGGCTACCCGAAGGTGAAGCAGAGCCGGGAGCTGTCACTCCCCAGCCTGATCGTCTCACTGGCCGACGTCTACGATGCGCTGACCACGCACCGGCCCTATCGGCCGCCGATGCTCCCGGAGCAGGCGCTTGCGGAGATCGCGCAGATGGCGACCTCGCACCTGGACCCGGGCCTG
>Ga0194126_10003710_pt1 | contig 23835 bp, 22 predicted proteins | sample TA2KigC150mmetaG_FD_148641 | JGI IMG/M metagenome (GOLD analysis project Ga0194126, IMG submission 148641) | Freshwater microbial communities from Lake Tanganyika, Tanzania - TA2015035 Kigoma Deep Cast 150m | ecosystem: Environmental > Aquatic > Freshwater > Lake | place: Tanzania: Lake... | reverse complement strand
AAACATCAAAAAATCCGCTTGCCTTATTGTCGCTCCGCGACAATCATCCCAACACCGCGACCGAAAAGTATCATCCTGATTGTCGCGCTCTTCTCACGCAGTTTGTCGCGCCATAGTTTCGCCGCTTTTCGCTGAGACTCTTCGTCCTGCGATGCGCGAATGTCGGTTTTTAGCGAAGGAGTGGCGTATGAATCTGCGAAAGCGGGCGGCTGTCGCCGGCGCGCTGTGCGGCTCTGTCCTTTTGAGCGCTTCGATGTCTGCGGCGTTTGCGCAAGATGTGCGCATCGGCTGTTCACTCGTCCAGCAATATGGCGGCGCGGAAGTGAATGTCATGCTCGATCAGGTACGCTCGAGCGTCGGCGAGGGCGAGGCGAACGTCCTTCACGCCAAATATGTCGGTCTCAAGAACGATTGCAGCTCCAATCAGAACGCGTCTCGGGTGGTTCGCCTTTCTCCCGCGATGCACAAGCTTCTCGCCGAATACGGCGTAAACGTTCACCAATTCGCCGTTTCTCAGCGATAGCCCGGCGCGCGGATCGCAAACAAGCGGACGCCGGCGTCTCGCGCAAATCGCACGGCAAGCTTCCGGACTCGATCGATTCTGATGCATTTGGGCGATTGCGCCCGAATGCAGCTTGATCTCGTCTCCCTCCGAGACTGGAAACGCCGGCCGGGCGCAGGCTTTTGCGGCATCTGGGGACGACGGCGCGCGCGCGGTTTCGATACGCGGCGCGTCGCTGTAGAATTCGTTTCGAATCCGCCACGTCCCGTTCAGGCGCCAGAATATGCCAGCCGCCGAAGCCGGCTTCGTTCATCTGCATGTCCACACCGCCTATTCGCTGCGCGAGGGCGCGCTTGCGCTTGGCAAGCTCATCGACCTTGCGGCGCGCGATGAGCAGCCGGCGCTCGCCGTAACCGACACCAACAATCTCTTCTCGGCGCTGGAATTTTCGGAGAAGGCGGCGAAGGCCGGAATTCAGCCGATCGCGGGCGTGCAGCTGCGCGTCGATTTCGGCGACGGAAAGGGCGGGGCAGGCGCGGCGCGCGACGATCGTTTCGCCAATATCGTGCTGATCGCCAAGACCGAGGCGGGATATCGCAATCTGATGCGTCTCGCTTCTCGCGCCTTCCTCGACACGGCGCAGGGCGACGAGCCGCATGTGACGCTCGACGCCCTCGCCGCCGACGCGCAGGAGCTGATCGCGCTGACCGGCGGACCCGATGGCGCCTTGGACCGCGCGCTCGCAAACGGCGGACCGGAGCAGGCGCGCGCACGCCTCGCGGCGCTCGAACGGCTTTATGGCGATCGGCTCTATATCGAAATCCAAAGGCACAATCTGCCGGCCGAGCGGGAAGTCGAGCCGCAGCTGCTCGACCTTGCCTATCGCCGCGGGCTGCCGCTCGTCGCGACCAACGAGGCTTTTTTCGCGCAGCCCGGCGATTTCGAGGCGCATGACGCGCTGCTGTGTATCGCCGAAGGCGCGGTGGCGAGCGCAGATGCGCGGCGACGCGTTTCGCCGGAGCACTATTTCAAGACCCGCGCCCAGATGCGCGCGCTTTTCGCCGACCTACAAGAGGCGACCGGCAACACGTTGGAAATCGCCCGACGGGTCAGCTTCCGGCCGCAGACCCGCAAGCCGATCATGCCGCGCTTCGTCCGGCAAGCGGGCGAAGCGCGTGAACTCGACGAGATCGAAGCGCAGGAACTTCGACGACAGGCGAGCGAAGGGCTTGAGCGGCGCCTCGCGGCGCATGGTCCCGCGGCAGGGCGAACGCGCGAGGACTACGCCGCGCGGCTCGATTTCGAGCTTTCCGTCATCGAGAAGATGCGGTTCCCTGGCTATTTTCTGATCGTCGCGGATTTCATCAAATTCGCGAAGTCTCAAGGCATTCCGGTTGGTCCTGGTCGCGGCTCGGGCGCCGGGTCGCTCGTCGCCTATGCGCTGACCATCACCGACCTCGACCCGATCCGCTTTGGACTGTTCTTCGAGCGTTTCCTCAATCCCGAACGAACGTCGATGCCGGATTTCGACGTGGACTTCTGCCAGTCGCGGCGCGGCGAAGTGATCGACTATGTGCGCGCGCGTTACGGCGCCGATCGAGTCGCCCAAATCATCACGTTCGGCTCCTTTCTCGCGCGCGGCGTCCTGCGCAGCGTCGGCCGCGTGCTGGAAATGCCGCTGGGGCAGGTGGACAAGCTCGCCAAGCTGGTGCCCCAGAACCCCGCGAAACCGGTCACGCTCGCCGAAGCGCTGGCGAGCGAGCAGAAATTGCGCGAGGCCGTGGCGGAGGACGAACGGGTCAAGCGCCTGTTCAAAATCGCCGGCGCGCTCGAAGGGCTCTATTCCAACGCCTCCACCCATGCCGCCGGCGTCGTGATCGGCGACCGGCCGCTGCATGAGGTGACGCCGCTCTACCGCGATCCGAAATCCGACATGCCGGCGACCCAGTTCAATATGAAATGGGTGGAGCCCGCGGGCCTGGTCAAATTCGACTTTCTTGGGCTGAAGACGCTGACGGTCATCTCGACCTGCGTTTCATTGCTCGAGAAACGCGGGATTTCGCTCAATCCGACCGCCATTCCGCTCGACGACGAGCCGACCTTCGAGCTGCTGCGGCGCGGCGAGACGGTCGGCCTGTTCCAGGTGGAAAGCGCGGGGATGAAAAAGGCGCTGGTCGACATGCGCCCTGACCGTTTCGAGGACCTCATTGCGCTTGTCGCGCTCTATCGGCCGGGCCCGATGGCCAATATCCCGACCTATTGCGCCCGCAAGCTCGGCGACGAGCCGATCGAATACGACCATCCCGAACTGGAGCCGATCCTGAAGGAGACCTTTGGCGTCATCACCTATCAGGAGCAGGTGCAGCAGATCGCCAAGGACCTCGCCGGTTACAGTCTCGGACAGGCCGACATTCTCCGCCGCGCCATGGGCAAGAAGATCAAGGCGGAGATGGACGCGCAGCGCGAACGCTTCGTCTCCGGCGCGACGGAACACGGCATTCCAAAATCCATCGCCGACGCAATTTTCGACGCCTGCGCCAAATTCGCCGAATACGGCTTCAATAAATCGCATTCGGCGCCCTACGCCTTCATCACCTATCAGACCGCCTATCTGAAGGCCCATTATCCGGCTGAGTTCCTCGCCGCCTCGATGACCTTCGACAAGAGCCAGACGGACAAGCTCGCCGAGTTTCGCGACGAGGCGCGGCGGATGGGCGTCGCCGTTGGGCCGCCCTCGATCAATCATTCGGGAGTGGATTTCGACGTCGCGGCCGGCCCCGACGGAACGCTCGCCATCCGCTACGCCTTTTCGGCGATCAAGGGCGTCGGCGAGGGGCAGGCCGAGTCTCTTGCGCGCGCGCGGGGTGAGCGTCCGTTCGCCAGTCTCGCCGACGTGGCCAAACGGCTGAACCCGCGCGAAGTAAATAAGAAGACGCTCGAAAGTCTCGCCGCCTGCGGCGCCTTCGACGAGATCGAGCCCAATCGCGCACGGGCCTTCGCCGCGATCGAGCCGATGCTCGCCGCCGCCAACCGGCACGTCGAAGACCGCAAGGCGGGGCAGAATGCGCTATTCGGCGAAGCGGAGCCGGCGGACCTCGCGGTTCCAAAGACTCCGCCCTGGCCTGCCGCGGAAACCCTGCGGCGCGAATATGACGCGGCCGGCTTCTTCCTCTCCGGCCATCCGCTCGACGCTTACGCCAGTCTCATGCCCAAGCTGCGCGTGTCGCGCTGGATCGAGTTCGCCGCCTCGGTCAAGCGGGGGGCGACCGCCGGAAGGCTGGCCGCCGTGGTTCTGGACCGCGCCGAGCGGCGCACCAAGTCCGGCTCGAAAATGGGAATCGTGCAGCTTTCCGACGTCAGCGGGCAATATGAGGCGATCCTCTTCCAGGAAGGGCTGACGCAATATCGCGATCTCCTGGAGAAGGGCGCGGCGGTGCTGGTCGCCCTCTCCGCCGCGGTCGAGGGCGAGGACGTTCGCGCCCGCATCGTCGCAGTCGAATCTCTGGCCGCCGCGGCGGCGCGCGCTCAGAAAGGCTTGCGCGTCGTTGTCGGCGACGAGAGTCCGCTCGATCGGATCAAGACGCGGCTGGCCGGACGCGGCGAGGGCGAGGTGTCGATCCTGCTGAAGCGCGAGCAGGGACAGGAGGAGATCGAAATTCGATTGCCGGGGACCTATTCCGTCAACGCCGACGTCGCCGGAGCGCTGCGCGCCATACCGGGCGTGCTGGAGGTGGAATATCTGTAGCTTTAGCTAATCTTCCACAAGAGGTTTATGTTATAAATAACTGAATGTATGTAATAAAACTATGCGATTGAAATATCGACATTCTGCGAGCTGGGTGCTTTTCTGTGGAAGGTTCGGAACAAAGAACCGGCAGGTTCGTTGATTGAATGTCAGCGTAAAATACGACCTTCCTTACTCGCAGGAGATATCCATGGATGCGATGCTCTCCGACGCGGCCGCCTTCGTTGGCGCGCCGAATGCGCAGTTCCTCGCTCTGCTGCTCATCGGCGGCGCGATCGGTTGGGGCATGACGAAGCTTTCGCATCTGATGCATTCTGACGTTGCCGCCGGGGCGTTGCTCCTTTCCGCGGTGACGGGAGGATGGCTGGCCGCCGAACTCGCCGTTCGCGCCGGCGTCGGACCCCGCTGCGCCGATGCGGTGCTGGTCGCTGGCGCGATCGGCGCGGCGCTGTTCTGCGCAGGATGGCGCGCGCTGCACCAAGCGCATGGATCGCCTGAGGACATTGCGGTTCGTCATTGACGCGCCTAGCTTGGAGGGTGAGGAGACTCTCCGCTCTTGACCGTCATCGACCTCTTGAATGACGACCCGCGCCCGAAGCGGGGCGCGTCGCCCTTGCGCCATCCCGAGAAGGCCGGCCGTCCCGACGCGCCGATTCTACGCAAGCCGCCGTGGATACTGGTCAAGGCGCCGGGCTCGAAGGCCTGGGCCGAGACCAGCGGGTTGTTGAAGGACGCCGGGCTCGCCACCGTCTGCCAGGAGGCGGCCTGTCCCAACATCGGCGAGTGTTGGGAGAAGAAGCACGCCACCTTCATGATCATGGGCGAGGTTTGCACCCGCGCCTGCGCCTTCTGCAATGTCGCGACGGGATTGCCGGCGCCGCTCGATCCGACCGAACCGGGCAGGGTGGCTGAAGCGACGAAAGCGCTCGGCCTTTCGCATGTCGTCGTGACCTCGGTCGACCGCGACGATCTCGATGACGGCGGCGCCGGCCATTTCGCCGAAACCATCGCCGCGATCCGCTCGACATGCCCCGAAACGACGATCGAAGTCCTGACGCCCGACTTTTTAAGAAAGCCGGGGGCGCTGGAGCTTGTCGTCGCGGCGGGCCCCGACGTCTTCAACCATAATCTCGAAACCGTGCCGTCGCTTTATGTCACGGTGCGGCCGGGCGCGCGCTACTTCCATTCGCTGCGGCTGCTGCAGCGGGCCAAGGAGCTGAACCCGTCGCTTTTCACCAAATCGGGGATCATGGTCGGGCTCGGCGAGAGCCGCATCGAAGTGATGCAGGTCATGGACGACATGCGTTCGGCGGAGGTCGACTTCATCACCATCGGCCAATATCTGCAGCCGACCCGCAAGCACCATGCGATCGAGCGCTTCGTGACGCCGGAGGAGTTCGACTCCTATAGAGCGATCGCCTACGCCAAGGGCTTTCTTTATGTCGCGTCCTCGCCGCTGACCCGCTCGTCGCACCACGCCGGCGACGATTTCGCCAAGCTGCGCGCCGCGCGCGGGCGGCCCTCACCCCAGCCCTCCCCCGCTTCGCGGGAGAGGCAGTAGAGTCGGCCCTTCAACGAAATTTCGCTAACGCCGCTCGCGAGGGTCCCCTCTCCCATCCGAAGTCGGCTATTGCCGACTTCGGGTTCGATGCGCAAACCGGGAGCGCCCGGTTTGCGAAGCGGGGAGGGACAGGGAGGGGGTGCGGCCGAAGTAGGAGATCACGCCGCAAGCGCGTTCGAAATCTCCGCCAGAGTCGCGCGTTCGGCGTCGCTGACCTTTACTCCGCCAAAGCCCAAAAAGCCGCCCTCGACGCCGGCCTCGGCCACGAGATTGGCGATCTGATTGAGCCAGTGCTTGAAGGCTTTCGCCTCACTGGGCGCCTTCGAATCGAGGATCGACGCGGTGCGGCGCAGTTCGGCCAGCGCACGGTCCTTGAACTCATCCGGCTTGGCGCCGTCAACCACATTCTTCACGCCCTCGCGGGCGGCGGCGCGCCCCTCCGGCGTTAAGAGATCATTGACCACCGCCTTGATCAGCGCGTCGGCGTTCGGATCGGATTTCGCCATGGCCAAAGCCTTGGCGCTTGCGAATCCCTCCTGCAGCATCCCGATAAAACCGCTGGGGTCGCCGGCGCTGACCGCGAAGCCGGCAAGCAGCGGCGATTCGAGGATTTTCTTCCACTCGTCGGCCGTAAAACTGGATTTGTCCGCCATCGTTTCCTCCCATGGAATATTGCGCATCTATAGAGCCAGCGAGAACGCGTCTATAGAACTGCGCTCCGCCGGGATTGTTCCCAGAACGTGGAACGCGGCTTTTGCCGCTGCCGCGTCGATGAATTAGAAGCTTGGCTGCATGAAGAGTTTCCGCAACCGTCGCCACGTGCCGCACAGCGCCCGGGAAATGTTCGCGCTGGTGCGCGAGGTCGAGTCCTATCCGGCGTTCGTGCCGCTCTGCGAAGCCGTCCGCGTCCGCCGCCGCTCGGAGACCGCGCCGGGAGTGGAGCTGTTGCTCGTCGAAATGCAGGTCGGCTTCAAAGCCATCTGCGAGCGCTATGTGAGCCGGGTCAGCTGCGATTTAAACAAGCTCGACATCCGGGTCGAATGCGCCGAAGGCCCGTTTCGCAAGCTCGACAATCGTTGGACCTTTCGCGACGAGCCGGGCGAGGGCGCGCCCCGGTCGATGGTCGAATTCTTCATCGCCTATGAATTCAGAAGCGCGGCGCTCGGGCTGGTGATGGGGGCGATGTTCGATCGGGCCTTTCACAAATACGCCGACGCTTTCGTCAAGCGGGCGGATGAGGTTTACGGCCGCCGCTGAGCGAGCGCGACGGCTTCGATCAGCATCTCCAGCGCCTGCGCGACCGAGGCGGCGCGAATGTCGGCGCGGGACAAGGGTCCGAAGCGGCGCTCGACATGAGTCGCTTCGCCGCCGCGGCTTGCGCAGGCGAAATGAACGAGGCCCACCGGCTTTTCAACCGAGCCGCCGCCGGGTCCGGCGACCCCCGTCACCGCGACCGCGACATCGGCGTCGGATCGATCGATCGCGCCTAGCGCCATGGCGCGGGCGACCTCGGCGCTGACCGCGCCATGGCGTTCGATGAGCGGCCAGGGAACGCCCAGCATGTCGCGCTTCGCTTCGTTGGAGTAGGTGACGAAGCCGCGCTCGAACACGTCGGAGGCGCCGGCGATGTCGGTCAGCGCCGCGGCGACCAGTCCGCCAGTGCAGGATTCGGCCGTGGCCACGCGCAATCCCTTGGCGCGGGCCGCGTCGAGGAGGTTTTTAGTATTAACGTATATCGTATTTTGATCCATTACGTATCTCATAAATCCGAGTGACGTATCTCATACGAGACTCGGCTGTCATTCCCGACGCGCGCAACGCGCGCGATCGGGAATCCAGAGAAAAACCAGCGTTCCTGGATCGGCGCTGGATCCCGGTCAGGCCTTCGGCCTGCCGGGAATGACAAGGTCCGAGCGAATGCAGCAGGCAGACTCCCGCATCATACATCGCCCGTCGGCTTGCCGCGCAGCGCCTTCACGTCGCCGCGCTGTTTCTTGCCGGCGAGCCGCCTCAGCTTGGAGCCGAGCGTCGGCCTGGTTTTCTTGCGCGGCGGGGGCGGCGGGGCGGCGGCCGCGCGGATGAGGTCGATGAGGCGTTCGAGCGCGTCGGCGCGATTGCGCTCCTGCATGCGAAAACGCCGCGCCTCGATCAGCAGGACGCCCTCCTTGGTGAGGCGCCGGCCGGCGAGGCGCGCGAGCCGCGCCTTCACCTCATCGGCGAGGCTCGGCGAATTGCGGATGTCGAAACGCAGCCGCACCGCCGTTTCGACCTTCTGCACATTCTGGCCGCCGGGCCCCGAGGCGCGCGCGAATTCCTCCACGATCTCGGAATCGTCGAGCGCAATTCGATCGGTGACGCGGATCATGCGAGGCCCCAGCGTTGTGAACCGGTCTTATAACAGTTTGCGGTCGCCGGAGCCGTCGTTCGTCCGACCCCAGGACGCGGGAAGAAATCCAGACCATCTATGCGCGATTCTGGATTGCTTCGCCTTCGTCCCGCAAGGGTGCTCGCGAATGACGCGGACGCACTTCAATCCCTCACGGAAACCTTACCGTGGCGATCGCCAGCGCGGCCATGCCTTCGCCTCTGCCGGTGAAGCCGAGCCGCTCGGTCGTCGTCGCCTTGATCGCCACGCGGCCAATCTCGATTCCCATGATCGTGGCGAGGCTCTCGCGAATGCGCTCGCGATGCGGGCCGATCTTCGGCGCTTCGCAGATGATCGTGGCGTCGACATGGGCGATCGCGCCGCCGCGCGCGCACACCAGTTCGCAGGCGCGCGCCAGAAAGATCGACGACGCCGCGCCCTTCCACTGCGGATCGGAGGGCGGAAAATGCGCGCCGATGTCGCCTTCGGCGAGGGCTCCCAGAATCGCGTCGGTGATCGCGTGGGAGAGAACGTCGGCGTCGGAATGGCCGGCGAGGCCATGCGTATGGGGAACCGCGACGCCGCCGAGAAAGACCGCGTCGCCCGGTCCGAAGGCATGGACGTCATAGCCCTGGCCCATGCGGATATCGGGCAGATCGGCGAATGGCTTCAAGAGCTCCATGGCGCGGGCGAAATCCTGTTGCGTGGTGAGTTTGAAATTGGCGGCGTCGCCTTCGAAAATATGCACCTTCGCGCCGGCCGCCTCGGCGATCATGGCGTCGTCGGTATAGTCGCGCCCGCCGGCCGCCGCCGCGCGATGCGCCTTCAAGATTAGGTCGAAGCGAAAGGACTGCGGCGTCTGCACGGCGCGAAGCCGCGCGCGCTCCGGCGTCGCCACCACGACCCCGGCGCCGTCGATTTCCTTGATCGTATCGGCGAGCGGCACGCCGGGCGCGGCGGCGCCATGGATCGCCGCCGCTTCAATCGCGCGCGCGATGAGCGCGGCGTTCGCGAAGGGACGCGCGGCGTCATGGATCAGCACGATGTCCGGCGCGCCCTCTGCCGCCAGCGCCTCGAGGCCGTTCCTGACGCTGTCCTGCCGTGTCGCCCCGCCGAAGGCCGGCGGCAGAAGCCGCAACTGTTCAGCCGGCGAAAGCTCCGCCGCACTCGCGGCGTAATCGTTGACATCGTCGCGATGGATGACGACCTTGAGCGCAGCCTGAGGCGCGGCCATATGAAGGGCGTGAAGCGTTCGGGCGAGCAGGGTCTTTCCGGCGATCGGCCTATATTGTTTCGGAGGTCCGTCGCCGGCCCGCGCGCCGCGACCGCCAGCGACGACCAGAATGGCGATGGATGAGTGGTCAGGAGCGGCGCCCATGGCCGCTCTCTGTCGGTTTTCCACTTCGCCGTCAAATGCCGGCGGGACAGCAAATGCTATGTTGCAAGTGCGAAGAGAACTGCTTATGATGTGGGCAAGATGGCTGCTGCCGAAAATCTAGGCGTTGGCTTTGCGCCTCCGCCGCTGAGCATAGGCGGGCTCGCGTTGACCGGCCGCGCGCTGCTTGCGCCGATGGCCGGCGTGACCGATCCCACGATGCGTCGCATCGCCTTCCGCCTTGGGGCTTCGGCGACGGTGAGCGAGATGGTGACGGCGGCGGGCGTCGCTCGCGGCGATCGCGAGACGTCGATGCGCCTCGCACGCGCCGGCGAGGGCCCGCGGGTCATTCAGATCGCCGCGCGCGAGCCGGACGAAATCGCGGCGGCGGCGCGTTGCGCCGAGGCCGCCGGGGCTGACTGGGTCGACATCAACATGGGCTGTCCTTGCAAACGCGTCACCGGGGGCCTCGCGGGCGCCGCGCTGATGCGCGATCTCGATCAGGCGGCGCGGCTCATCTCAGCAGCCCGTCAGGCAATATGCGTGCCGCTCAGCGTCAAAATGCGTTTGGGATGGGACGATTCGAGCCGCAACGCGGCCGAACTGGCGCGGCGGGCCGAGGCTGAAGGCGCCGCGATGATCGCCGTGCACGGCCGCACGCGGCAGCAATTTTATTCGGGCCGGGCCGACTGGCGGGCGATCGCCGCGGTGAAGGACGCCGTGCGAATCCCGGTGATCGCCAATGGCGATTGCGCCGGAGAGGACGAAGCGGCCGAGATGATCGCAAACTCTCGCGCCGACGGGCTGATGATCGGCCGGGCGGCGATGGGACAGCCCTGGATCGTGGGCGACATCGCGCATTTTCTAAGGACCGGCAGGAAGCGCGCGCCGCCGACGCCGGCGCAGCGCGCGGAAATCGCGCGCGAACATCTCGCAGGGCTGGTGGCGTCGATGGGCGCGTCGGCAGGTCTGAGGCACGCGCGCAAGCATCTCGCCGCTTATGTCGATCGCTGGGGGGCCCCAACAGCGACGCCGGCGCGCCGCGCGCTGGTCACGACGGAGTCGCCCGATGAGGCGGCGCGGCTGATCGATCTGACGTTTCTCGGCGGAGAGCATGCGGAGCAGGGGGAAGCGGCATGAGCGTTACCGATCGCCCGCGCCGGAATGGCGCGCATTGCGCGAGTTATCAGCCGCTCAAAGTCATCAATGAGGCTGGCCGATCCTGTATGCTTGAGGCCTTGCCGAATCCGATCCTGACCGTCGCCCGCCACGGCGTCATCGAGGACGCCAACGGCGCCGCCGAGGTCTTTTTCGAACTCGGCAAACCCTTGCTCATCGGCCAGTCGCTCGATCGGCTGCTGCCGTTTGGATCGCCGCTGACCGCGCTGATCGACCAGGTCCGCGAGCGCGGCGCGACGATCAATGAATACAAGATCGATCTTGGCCGGCCCGGCCAGGACGTCGACCGACGGGTCGACGTTCATTGCGCGCCGCTTCCCGAGGGCGACGGGCTCGTGCTTGTCATGCTCCAGGAGCGGACAATTGCCGATAAAATAGACAGGCAGTTGACGCATCGCGGCGCTGTTCGCTCGGTTTCGGGGCTCGCCTCGATGTTGGCGCATGAAATCAAGAATCCGTTGTCCGGCATTCGCGGCGCCGCACAGCTGCTCGAATCCTCGCTCGGCGACCAGGATCGCGCGCTGACTCGGCTGATTTGCGACGAAACCGACCGGATTGTGCGTCTCGTTGACCGGATGGAGGTGTTTTCCGACGCGCGTCCACTACAGCGGGAGCAGGTCAACATCCATTCCGTGCTCGACCATGTAAAGCGCGTCGCGCAAAGCGGATTCGCGCGCAACATCCGCTTCATCGAGAATTACGATCCGTCGCTGCCGGCAGTTTTCGCCAACCGCGATCAGCTGGTGCAGGCCTTTCTCAATCTCGTGAAGAACGCCGCCGAGGCCGTCGGCGAGGCGGTCGACAGCGAAATCGAACTCTCGACCGCATTCCGGCCCGGGGTCAGCCTGCGCGCGCTGGGCGAAAAAAGCCCCATCGGACTGCCATTGGAATTTTGCGTGCGCGACAATGGGCCCGGCGTCCCCGAGGACATCGCGGCGCATCTTTTCGATCCCTTCGTGACGACGAAATCGACCGGAACTGGCCTCGGACTTGCACTGGTTGCGAAGATCGTCAACGACCACGGCGGCATCGTGGAGTGCGATTCCTTTCCCAGACGCACGACGTTTCGGGTGCTGATGCCGATGTTTAGGGCGAAACGGCCAGAACAACGCGAGGAACGGCGTGGATGACATCTCGCAGGCGCGGGAGAACCAAACAATGACGCGGGGAGAAATTCTCGTCGCCGACGACGACGCCTCCATCCGAACCGTCGTCGCCCAGGCGCTGTCGCGCGCCGGCTATGAGGTGCGCACCACCGGCGCGGCGGCGACGCTTTGGCGCTGGGTGCAGTCGGGCGAGGGCGACCTCGTCGTCACCGACGTCGTCATGCCGGACGAGAACGCCTTCGAACTGCTGCCTCGGATCAAGAAGCTGCGTCCAGAGCTGCCGATCATCGTCATGAGCGCCCAGAATACTTTCATGACCGCGATCAGGGCGTCGGAGCGGGGCGCCTACGACTATCTGCCCAAACCGTTCGACCTCAAGGAGCTTGTCGGCATCGTCGGTCGCGCCATGGCCGAGCCGCGCCGGCAGCCCGACAACAAAGGCCACGAAGAAATCGAGGGGATGCCGCTCGTCGGCCGCTCCCCGGCGATGCAGGAAATCTATCGCTCGCTGGCGCGGTTGATGCAGACCGACCTTACGGTGATGATCAACGGCGAGTCGGGCACAGGCAAGGAACTCGTCGCCCGCGCCCTGCATGACTATGGAAAGCGCAAGAAGGGTCCGTTCGTCGCCGTTAATATGGCGGCGATTCCGCGCGACCTGATCGAGAGCGAACTCTTCGGCCATGAGAAGGGCGCCTTCACCGGCGCCAACCAGCGCTCGGCCGGCCGCTTCGAACAGGCCGAGGGCGGCACGCTGTTTCTGGATGAAATCGGCGACATGCCGATGGAGGCGCAGACAAGGCTGCTGCGGGTGCTGCAGCAGGGCGAATATACGACGGTGGGCGGGCGCACGCCGATCAAGACCAATGTCCGGATCATCGCCGCGACCAATAAGGATCTGCGCATCCTGATCCAGCAGGGCCTGTTTCGCGAGGACCTCTATTTTCGGCTCAACGTCGTGCCGCTTCGGCTGCCGCCGCTGCGCGAACGCGCCGAGGACATCCCCGACCTCGTCCATCACTTCTTCAAGGTGGCGGCGAGCGAAGGACTGCCGCAAAAATATATCGAGCAGCCGGCGCTCGATCGCATGAAGAAATATCGCTGGCCGGGCAATATCCGCGAGCTTGAGAATCTCATCCGCAGACTCGCCGCCCTGCATCCGCAGGAAGTCATTTCCGACCAGCTCGTCGAGGCGGAGCTCGAACATGAGCTTCGCCAGGTCGAACCCGAAAAGTGCGCGTCTTCCGCCGCGTCGCAGGAATCGTCGGACGGACAGACGCTTTCGACCTCGGTCGAATTGCACCTCGCCAAGCTGTTTCGCGACTATGGCGACCAATTGCCGCCGCCCGGCCTCTATCACCGAATTATTCGCGAGATTGAGATTCCGCTCGTGTCCGCGGCGCTCGCCGCGACTCGCGGCAATCAGATCAAGGCCGCGGAATTGCTTGGGCTGAATCGCAACACGCTGCGCAAGAAGGTCAACGACCTCGACATCAGATTGATGCGCTCGCCAAGGTAGCGGCGCGCCAGGGGTTCAATTGCAAGCGGCGCGGGCGGAGCCTATACAGGCGCCATGGCCCTGACCGGAGATTCGGCTTCTCCGCCAAAGGCGAAAGGCAGGTCGCCGTTTCGCAGCTGGTTCGGACCGATCATCGTGATCGGCGCCGTCGGCTGCGCCTTGGCCACCTTTCTCGTCGTGGCGGAATTCGGCGCGGTGTCGCCGACGGACAATCGGCTGCTGCCGCTGCTCATCGTCAACGGCGTGCTGGTCGGCGTCCTGCTGGCGATGGTGCTGGTCAAGGCGTGGCGCCTCTACCGGGTGTGGCGGCGCGGCGAGGCGGCGGCGCGCCTTCATGTGCGCACGGTCGGCTTTTTCTCGGTCATCGCCCTGATTCCAGCGGTGCTGCTGGCTGTCGCCGGCTCGTTGACGCTGGAGCGCGTGCTCAACCCCACCTTCATGTCGAGCGTCAAGGTCTTCGTCCACAATACCGCCGAAGCCGCGGCGGTGTTTCGCGAGAGCCAGTGCCGGGCGCTGCTGCAGGAGGCGCAGCTCACCGCCTCCGATCTCGATCGCGCCGCCATTCTCTACAATACCGACCGGCCGTATTTTCACCAGATCTTCCAGTCGCGCGCGTATTTCCTGGGCTTCTCGGTCGCGGCGCTGGTAAAATCGAACGGCGAGATTCTCGACCGTATCGACGTGGCGCAGAACGCCGCTTCGATCATCATCGCCCCGCCAAAATCCGACTTCGAGGACGCGCGACGCGGCGAGCCGCTGTGTCTCGTGATCGATGACGGCAAGAGCTTCGTGGCGTTGCGCGTGCTCAGCGCCTTTCAGGACACTTTTCTTTACGTCACTCGGCCGATCGACCCGATCGCGGTGGAATTTCCCAAACAGGCGCAGAGCCTGATCAGCAGTTACGACGCTTTCGACAGCTATCGCGCCGCCGTGCAGCGGGCCTTCGTGTTGATGTATGCTTTTCTAACGACGATCATGCTGCTCTCGTCCATCTGGTTTGGACTGGACTTCGCCGATCGGCTGGTGACGCCGATCCGCGACCTAATCGCCGCGACCGACGAAGTGTCGGCGGGCAATCTCGACGTTCGCGTCAATGTCGACAGGCAGCACGGCGAACTGGCGCGGCTCGGCGAGGTGTTCAACAATATGACGACCGAGCTCAATCTTCAGCAGAGCCGGCTGATCGAGGCCAATCGGATCAATGACGAACGGCGCGAATTCACTGAGGCGGTGCTCGCCGGCGTCCCGGTGGCGGTGATGGGCGTGGATTCGGAGAGCGTCGTCACCATTTTGAACCGCTCGGCCGAGGAACTATCGCTCGCGGACGCCAAAGGGCAGGCGACCGTCGGAGCTTCCGTGGCGACGGTCCTGCCGGAAATCGTGCCGATTCTGAAGGACGCGGCGGAGGTCTTCCCGCGCGCCGTGCAAAGCCAGATCACCATCAAGCGCGGCGTCGCCGAGCGCACCTTGAATGTGCGGGTCACCTCGGCCCGCGCCGACGTCGGACAGCACAATTTTGTGGTGACGCTCGACGACATCACCGACCTCGTGATGGCCCAACGCACCTCCGCATGGGCGGACGTGGCGCGGCGAATCGCGCATGAGATCAAGAATCCGCTGACGCCAATCCAGCTTTCGGCGGAACGGCTGCGCCGCAAATACGGCAAGGTGATCCAGGAGGATCGCGATATTTTCGATCAATGCACGGATACGATCGTGCGCCAGGTCGACGACATCAAACGGATGGTCGATGAGTTTTCATCCTTCGCGCGTATGCCGAAGGCGCGCCCGGAGCGCGACGATCTCAACGAATGCATTCGGCAGGTGGCGTTCCTCATGCGCGTCGGCAACGCCGATCTCGATATCGTCGAAGATATGCCGGAGAGCCCGGTCATCGCGCAATTCGATCGGCGCTTGCTGTCGCAGGCGCTCACCAATATCGTCAAGAACGCCGTCGAAGGCGTCGCCGCACGCGACGAAAAGGACACTCAGGAAAAGGGACGAATCGAAATCAAGTTGAATGTGCGCGATCGCATGGCGGAAATCGATGTGATCGACAATGGTAAGGGCTTTCCGGCGATGAACCGGCAGCGCCTGCTGGAACCGTATATGACGACGCGATCGGACGGCACCGGCCTAGGCCTCCCGATCGTCGCCAAGATCGTTGAGGATCACGGGGGACGGCTGGAGTTGCTGGACGCGCCGTCAGGTCGGGGGGCCTGCGTCAGGCTGATCGTGCCGCTCGCCGCGGAGACGTCCACGAAAGAAGAGTCGCGCGCGGCGAGCGTCGGGACCGACAGCGCGCCGGCGCAAGAGAACGATGCGGGGCAGAGTGGGGTATAATGGCCACCGATATTTTGATTGTCGATGATGAAGAGGACATCAGAGAACTCGTCGCCGGAATTCTGAAGGACGAGGGGCATGGGGTCCGAACCGCCAAAGATTCCGAGGAAGCGCTGGCCGCCATCGCCAGCCGGCGGCCGCATCTTGTTTTTCTCGACATCTGGCTGCAGGGGTCTCGGCTCGATGGGCTCCAGGTGCTCGAACAGGTGCAGAAGCAGCACAAGGGCCTGCCGGTGGTGATGATTTCCGGCCACGGCAATATCGAAACAGCGGTCAGCGCCATCAAGATCGGCGCCTACGACTTCATCGAAAAGCCCTTTAAGGCCGACCGCCTGGTGCTTGTCGCCGAGCGCGCGCTCGAAGCCTATCAGCTGCGGCGCGAAATTTCCGCCTTGCGCCAGCGGGCAGGGGCGTTCGACCGCATTGTCGGCGATTCCCCGGCCGCGCATCAATTGCAGCAGCTCATTGGCCGCGTCGCCCCTGTGAATTCGCGCGTGCTGATCACCGGCGCGCCCGGCACCGGCAAGGAACTCGCCGCCCGCTGCATCCATGAGGCTTCGACCCGCGCCGGGGGACCGTTCGTCGTCATCAATTCCGCGACGATCACCCCTGAAAATATGGAGATCGAGCTATTCGGGCGCGAAGGCGCGGACGGCGAGCGCAAGATCGGCGCGCTCGAGGAGGCGCATGGCGGCACGCTGTTCCTCGACGAAATCGCCGACATGCCGAAGGACACGCAGGCGAAAATCCTGCGCGTGCTGGTCGACCAGACGTTCCAGCGGATCGGCGGAACGAACAAGGTCCAGGTCGACGTGCGCATCATCTCCTCGTCGGCGCGCGATCTCGCCTCGGCGATCGAGGAAGGCGCGCTGCGCGAAGATTTGTTCCACCGCCTCGCGGTGGTGCCGATCCGGGTCCCGTCGCTCGCCGAACGGCGCGAGGACATTCCCGCCCTCATCGACTATTTCATGGAGAACATGTCGCTCGCGTCGGGCATGCCGCGCCGGCTGATTTCCGAAGACGCGCTCGCCGTCCTCCAGTTGCACGACTGGCCAGGGAACATCCGGCAGTTGAAGAATAATGTCGAGCGCCTGATGATCCTCACATCTGGCGATCCCGGCGCGACGATCACCGCTGAAATGCTTCCCGCGGACGTTGGCGAACTTGTGCCGGCGACTCCCGCCGGCATACGCGGCGAAAAATTGATGAGCCTGCCGCTCAGAGAAGCGCGGGAAGTTTTCGAACGCGAATACCTCATCGCGCAGCTCAATCGTTTTTCCGGGAATATTTCCCGCACGGCGGAGTTCATCGGCATGGAGCGATCCGCCTTACACCGAAAACTTAAGTCGCTATTTGTAGAGTCATAAATACAATAAGATACTAGAAGCAATTGATGTAAAACATCAATTGGTGACCCGCGGCCCGTCAAGGCTTCACATCGGACAAATTTAGAAAAATCGTGGCGCCATTGGACCGGGTTGCGCCTTGCGCTTCGCCATTTGAAGGGTTCTAATGAAAATTGCGGCGAAAAAAGAAGAACGATCCCTGGGGGGCGGCGTCAATTCCGCTCGGCAAGAAAAAGAACAGGACAGCCGATGTCGTCAGAGCGTTCGCAGAATCTGCAAGATACGTTTTTGAATTTCGTCAGGAAGAATAAAGTCCCGCTCACCATCTTCCTCGTCAATGGCGTCAAGCTCCAGGGAATCGTCACCTGGTTCGATAATTTTTGCCTTTTGCTGCGGCGCGACGGGCATTCCCAGCTCGTTTACAAGCACGCCATCTCGACGATCATGCCCGGACACCCCATACAAATGTTTGAGCCGGGCGACGAAGAGGCGCAGGCCGACAAGCAGCGGTAGGCGATTGAGGGCGGAAAGCGAAGCAACCAACGGCGAGACGCCAAACGGCGGCGCAGCCCGCGTACTGGTCATTGGACCCTATCTGGCGGCCAGAGGCGGGGCCGCGCGCGCGCGGGACCCAGCGGCGCGCCTTGCCGAGGCGGTGGGGCTCGCGCAGGCGATCGACCTCGATGTCGTCGGCGAATTGGCCATCGCGCTCGGCGAGGTTCGGCCGGCGACTTATCTCGGCAAAGGCAAGGTCGAGGAGATCGCGGAAATCGTCGAGGCGAAGGACGCTGCGCTGGTCAGCATGGACTGCCAGCTCTCGCCCGTGCAGCAGCGCAATCTTGAGAAAGCCTGGAACGCCAAGGTCATCGACCGTACCGGGCTCATTCTCGAAATCTTCGGCCAGCGCGCCCGCACCAAGGAGGGCGCGCTGCAAGTGGAGCTCGCCCATCTCGCCTATCAGAAATCCCGGCTCGTGCGCTCCTGGACCCATCTCGAACGCCAGCGCGGCGGCTTCGGCTTTCTCGGCGGCCCTGGCGAGACGCAAATCGAAACCGACCGGCGCCTGATCGAGGAGCGGATGCGCCGCATCGAGCACGATCTCGACAAGGTGAAGCGCACCCGCGCGCTGCATCGTAAGACGCGGCGCGACGTTCCCTATCCCGTGGTCGCGCTCGTCGGCTATACGAATGCCGGAAAGTCTACGCTTTTCAACCGTCTGACCAAGGCTGAGGTGCTCGCGCAGGACATGCTGTTCGCGACTCTCGATCCGACGCTGCGCCAGATCAAGCTGCCGCATGGCGGGCGCGTCCTGCTCTCGGACACGGTGGGATTCATCTCCGACCTGCCGACGATGCTGGTCTCGGCCTTTCGCGCGACTCTCGAAGAAGTGACGCTCGCCGACGTGGTGCTCCATATTCGCGACGTTTCCCACGAGGATTGGGAGGCGCAAGCGCAAGACGTCGAGGCGATCCTCGCCGAACTCGGCCTCAAGGGCAAAGCCGAGGGCCGAATCCTCGAGGTCTGGAACAAGATCGACGCGCTCGATCCGGACCGGCTTTCGGCGCTACGGCTGGCCGCGCGCGGGATCGAGCCGCAGCGGCGGCCGATGCTCGTATCGGCCTTGACCGGGCAGGGGCTCGACGAACTGCTGACGCGGATCGAATCGATCCTGGCGGCGGGACGCGTCCGGTTTGAACTCGACCTCGACGCCGCCGACGGCGCCGGACTCGCCTGGCTTCACGCCCACACCGAAGTGCTCGAACGCGAAGCGCAGCCACAGGGCGGCGTCCATCTTGTGGTGCGCGTCGATCCGGAGCGCTCCGACGGTCTCGCCAGACGCTTTCCTCAGGCTGAGATCATAAGAGAATCCGGCCGGCGGCGCAGGCGGGCGGCGTCGTAGCGTCAAGCCGTCTTGCTCTCGGCCGTCTTGCTCTCGGCCGTCTTGCGCTCAGCCTCCTTGGCCTCGACCCACAGCGCCTCCATCTCGTCGAGAGACGCCGCTTCAGGCGAACGCCCATTCTCGGCAAGCCGCTGCTCGATATGATGGAACCGCCGCTCGAATTTGGCGTTGGCGCCGCGAAGCGCTTGTTCGGGGTCGACCTTGGCGTGGCGCGCGAGATTGGCGACGACGAACAGAAGATCGCCGATCTCCTCTTCGAGCGCCGGCGATGCGCTGGCGCCGGGATGGCTGAGTTCCGCGGCGACCTCTTCGGTTTCCTCGCGAATCTTGTCGAGAACCTGATGTGCGTCGTCCCAGTCGAAACCGACCGCCGAGGCCTTCTGTTGCAGCTTTAGGGCGCGGGTCAGCGCGGGCAGGGCGAGCGGTGCGCCGTCAAGAACGCTCGCCGGCGGCCCGCCCTGCTTCGCCGCCTTCTCGCGCGCCTTGATCGCGCGCCACTGTTCGTTGACGCCGTCGGCGTCGAGCGATTGGCCATCGCCGAAAACATGGGGATGCCGGCGGATGAGCTTGTCGCAAATGGCGTCGACCACGTCCTTGAAGGCGAAAAGCTCCAGCTCCTGCGCCATCCGCGCATGGAAGACGACCTGCAGCAGGAGATCGCCCAATTCGTCCTTGAGGTCGGCTAGATCGTTGCGCTCGATGGCGTCGGCGACTTCATAGGCTTCCTCGATCGTGTAGGGCGCGATCGAACGGAAATCCTGCTCGAGGTCCCATGGACAACCGCTGCCCGGCGTGCGCAGCGCCGCCATGATTTCGATCAGTCGGGCGACGTCGCCGGTCGATCGGGCCGACATGAGGTTTCCCCAAAGAAAAGCGCCGCGGCCCTCAAGAGGATCGCGGCGCGTCGATGACGGGAGAGCGACTCAATCCAGAATGATGGAGAGCGCTTCCCGGCCTTTCGCCGTATCGACGACCTGCATGGTGACGGGCTGCCCTTCGGCGAGCCGGTTCACGCCCGACGGGCCCAGGATCGAAATATGCACGAACACGTCCTTGCCGCCGTCATTCGACTGCACGAAGCCGAAGCCCTTGGTCTCGTCGAACCATTTCACCTTTCCGGAGACCGGAACGGCGGTCGACGGATCCGGCGCCTGACGACGAGGCCGGGGACTGTCGAATCCACCACCTCCGCTGCGTGGCGGCGGCGGCGCGCGCTCGGCGGCGCCGGCGAGATCGACTTCGAGAATGCGCGCCACCTGCTGGCCCTTGACCGAGCTGGTGACCTGCACCTGCAATTTCGCGCCCGGCGGCAGGGAGTCATAACCCGCCGCCTGGACGGCGCCGATATGGAGAAAGGCGTCGCCGGTGCCATTGGCGAGTTCGACAAAGCCGAAGCCCTTATCGGTCTTGAACCATTTCACGATGGCGTCGACAGCGGGTTCGTTCATCATCGGGGGCGGCGCGTCCGGAAATCCGCCGCCTCCAAACTGCGAACGCGGCGGCCGGCTGGGCCGCGGAGCGTCATAACCAAACGGGGCGTCATCATCGAACCCGCGCTTGCGGGGGCCCCGAAAGTCTCTACCTTTGCTCATGTCTACCTGCTCGTCTCCGCCAAAAACGGCAAGACTGCTATGCCAACCTTAGTGCGCCCAGGCGTTTCCGATCAGGCGGCAAAAAATGTGCCCGTTCGCAAACGACGATGATGTGCTCTTGAATGCCATATAGTCCCGCGCAGCGAGCCTTTTACCAGAGTTTCGCCCCGGAAGGCCAGAAAATTCCGTCGGGCGATCCAAAAATCCAAACATTCGCCATGGTTTGACGACCGCGGCCCGCCGCAGGCTCGGCGGGAATGTTAGAGTTTGCAGCGCTTTAGATCAGCGCGCCACGGAATTTCGACGCCGGTCGTCAAAGCTCCCGCCGCTTTGCCGATGAGATGGTTCGCGGCGTCATGCGCGGCGGAGTTTTGTCGGCCGCTCGTCCAGGACGATCATGCGGTCGACGAAAGAAGGAGACAAAGGCGCGAGCGCGGCAACCGTCATCCGTGATTCGCATAATCGATATTATGGAACTAGTTTGGACGCCCATAGAGCGGCGTCTGCTGCGGCGTCAGACCTCCAGCGCCATGCCGTCAAACGCCGGCGTGACGTTTTCCGGCAAAATCTCGGCAAGCGCGTCGTAATCGAGATCGACGTGCAGATCGGTCAGCACGGCGCGCTTCGGCTTGAAATGGGCGATAAAGTCCAGCGCCTGTCCGACGGAAAGATGCGTGCCGTGCCGCTGATGGCGCAGCGCGTCGATGATCCACAGGTCGAGCCCTTCGAGATATTGCGCGCTCTCGGGCGGGATGGCGTGAAGATCGGGCGTATAGGCCACATTGTCGAAGCGAAAGCCGAGCGCGTCCATGTCGCCATGGTCGAGCCGGAACGGCGTCGCCACGATCGCGCCGCCGGGGCCGTCGACCGTCACGGCGCGTCCGAGATGCAGCCGATGTTCGGTCATCAGCGGCGGATAGAAACTGCCGGGCGGCGTGTTGAAGATATAGTCGAACTTTCTGGCGAAAGCGCCGGACGTGGGCGCGTCCATATAGGCTGGAATGCGCCGGCCGTTCATGATCACCAAGCCACGCAAATCGTCGACGCCATGGGTGTGGTCGGCGTGCGGATGGGTATAGAGGACCGCGTCGAGGCGCTGGACGTTTGCGTCGATGAGCTGCTCGCGCAGATCGGGGCCGGTGTCCACCAGCACTTGCGTCGCCGCTTCGGCCGGCCCGCGCGCGACGAGAATCGAGCAGCGCCGGCGCCGGTTCTTCGGATTGTCGGGATTGCATTTCCCCCAGCCCTGCCCGACGCGCGGCACGCCGCCCGACGAACCGCATCCGAGAATCCTGATGTTGAGGCTCACGCGGCGGCGTCCGGCGGCGGCATTTTCGAAAACAGCCGCAGCGCGTTTTCACTCGTCGCGCGCGCAAGTTCGGCGACGCTGATCCCCTTAACCTCGGCGAGCATGCGCGCGGTGTCGACGACGAAGGCCGGCTCATTGCGCTTGCCGCGATGCGGGGTCGGCGCGAGAAATGGCGCGTCGGTTTCGACCAGCATCCGCTCCAGCGGCATGTCGCGGGCGATGTCGCGCAGATAGTCGGCGTTCTTGAAGGTCACGACGCCGGAAAAGGAAATATAGAGCCCGAGATCCAGCGCCGTCTCGGCGAGCGCGCGGCCGCTGGTGAAACAATGGAGCAGGGCGGGGAAAGCCCCCTTCCCCATTTCGTCTTTCAAAATGGCGGCGCAGTCCTCGTCGGCGTCGCGCGTATGAATGACGAGCGGCAGACCGGTTTCGCGAGCGGCTTGGACGTGAATCCGGAAAATGCGCTGCGCCACATCGCGCGGCGCATGGTCGTAGTGATAATCGAGTCCCGCTTCGCCCAGGCCCACGCATTTCGGATGCTGCGACAGGGCGACAAGCGCTTCGACCGTCGGCTCGGCTTCTTCATGCGCATGATGGGGATGCGTCCCGACGGTGCAGAACACGTCCGGATAGGCTTCGGCGACCGCCTTCACCTGATCGAAACGCGACAGATGCGTCGAAATCGTAATCATCCTGGCGATCCCGCGCGCCTTGGCGCGCGCGATCGTCTCCGCGAGCTCGGGCGCGAACTCGGGGAAATCCAGGTGGCAATGGGTGTCGATCAGCATCGGTCTCGGTCAGGAAGGAGCAGCGTCCCGCCGGCCGGAAGCGGATGTTTCGATCCGCTCCGGGGCCTGCCGACGCGCTGGGGCCATCGTCGCAATATGGCTCGCCCGGCGGAAAACACAAATATCGAACGCCCGCTCCTTCGCCGCTCGGCGGCGCGGCGCTATATTTTAAGGCAGAGCGATCCGCGCGCTGTCGCGCGCAGGCGGAACATTCGCGGACCGGGAGGAAATCATTGACGCAATCTTCGGCCCAGGGCGGCGACGCACGCCAGCCGGCGACGATCAAGGACGTGACCGACGTGCTCGGCGAGATTGACGATGCGACGCTGTCGGCGATCATGGATTTACGCCCGACGATCGCCGACGTCGAGGAGGCGTCGATGTGGATGTCGGGCGATCGGGACGTGTTCGGCGCCGGCGCGCCGCTGAAGGACGTGGCCGGCGAAATCGTCTCGCTGCTCGGCGACGACGACGAAGAGAGCCTGCCGCCCGTGATATGAGCGTCGCCGCGTCGCCGGGAAGCCGGTGACAAAAATGCCGGCCCTCCCCATCTAAACTCCGTCAACCGCAGGCGGAGCGCGATTTATGGCCATCGTCCTCAACCACACCATCGTGCCGGCGCACGACAATGACAAAGCAGCGCGCTGGTTCGCGCGAATTTTCGGCCTGCGTTACGACGGCCCCAAGGGCCATTTCGCGCCGGTAAAGGTCAATGACGCGCTGACGTTGCTGTTCAACACGGACGACTCCGTTGGAGTCAGTCACTATGCGTTTCACGTCAGCGACGATGAATTCGACATGATTTTCGGTCGGGTGAAGGAAGAAGGCGTGGCCTTTGGCAGCGCGCCCGGCCGGTTCGCCGACGGCCAGCTCAACGACTGGAACGGCGGCCGCGGCTTCTATTTCAAGAGCCCGGACGGCCACATCCTCGAACTGATGACCGCGCCGCAGTAGGCTCGTTCGCGCTCAGCCGATCGCCAGGCCAGTTTCAAAGCGCAAATATGGCCTCACCGCAGAACCTCCCGCCCCGTTTGGGCGGTCGGTTCTGCGACAAGGGCTACGCCAGCTTACTGCTGAGCGGGCGGCGGCTCGGCCGCGGGCGCCTCGGCGGGGGCCGCCGGCTTCGGCTTCGGTTTGGGCTTCGGCTTGGGCTTGGGCTTCGGCTTGGGCGCGGGCTCCGCGGCCGGCTCGGGCGCAGCGGCGGG
>Ga0194126_10003708_pt1 | contig 23841 bp, 23 predicted proteins | sample TA2KigC150mmetaG_FD_148641 | JGI IMG/M metagenome (GOLD analysis project Ga0194126, IMG submission 148641) | Freshwater microbial communities from Lake Tanganyika, Tanzania - TA2015035 Kigoma Deep Cast 150m | ecosystem: Environmental > Aquatic > Freshwater > Lake | place: Tanzania: Lake... | reverse complement strand
ACAAATCTCGTCGGTCAACGAACGCGGCGCCCGGGCGGGATCATCTCGTAAAAGGGGGGCGCCATTATCCCGGAATCCCCGGGCGGCATTATCCCGTTACAGACGGGCGCCTTCGTCGGAATCGGCATTCGTCGGCAGCTTTGGCGGCGTCGACGGTCCGTTTGGAGATTTTGACGACTTTTTCGGTCATGGGAGCGGGAACCATGGTGTCCATATGGTGTCCCAATGAAATAAAGTCGCGGGATAGATCGCGCAAGGATGTCGTAGGCCAACACAATGATATTTAGCGATAAATGACGTCATAGCGTGCGTTAGCGTGGAATTAGGATGGCCCACAGCACGATCTCTTAATCAGCGGGTCCAAGGTTCGAGCCCTTGTGCGCCCACCAATAAAATCAAATGCTTCAACGCAAGCGCTCCGTATGCAGAAATCATAATTTCGAGAGGCGGGGCGCTTTAATTTTGCGCCCAGATAGCGCCTTTGCGTGCGGGAAAGTCGGGGCCTTCGCCATGGGCAGGGGCTGACTCGAGCAGCGCTCCTTATTTCGGCCGCCCAGCCTTCTTGCCGGCCGCGCGATGAGGAATATTGGAGTCAGTTAACGGCGCTTCGCGATTGACCGGCTCTAAATCATCGCTGATTTTTGGCAGATCAAAGCTGGACGCCGACCCATAACACCCTTTGCATGGGGGCTCCTGCATAAGTATATTCTTAAGCTCTATTCTCTTTTCTGTCTGGTCAAATGATGCAATTGCAGTATCATGAGCGTTAGATCGCCATTTTTCTATCTCATTTTTCAAATGAACGACCGCTCTATATTTCCCTGCCGTCAGTATGATTTGCGGAAGTTCTCCGGCCTTGTCGGGGATCCACATCGTTATGTGCTGGGTCCTGTGCTCCAACAGTTCAGGCGACGTTTCGAAGGAAAGGTTTTCGAGGTAGGAGTTGGGATCGTCGTCCTGGTTCAGTCTGTTTTTGAACCCAACGTCCGCCGAAATTTTCCAAGCCGGCTGTTGAATTGACGAAATAATTCTCTCCCCGCTGTCGACCATGTTCTGCTTCGGCAAAATCAGAAATAGAAACAGGGCCAGATATCCGGCGAAGGCGCCGCCGGCCTTCAATGTGAAGCCAAAAAAAGCGCCGTCCAGATGAGTGGGCGCGGGGAAGTTTTTGTAAATCACATAGGCGGGAACAAGCGGCAACAGGAGGAGCGCCGCGTAAAGCACGACGTGCAAGCCCAGCGTAACGCCGCCTAGAAAAACATTGTTGCACGCTTCAACATGCATCGCCCCGCTCCAAACTGCGGCTCATCAAAAAATTACGCCGTATTTCATGAATTCCTCTGAAATGCTCCGGTCCGCCTCAATGGCCTTCTTGATGTAATTCTCGCCGCGCTTATCCCCCTTTTTTTGAAGAATGAGGCCATAGCCATATTGCGAAGACACTTTCGCCGGGTCCAGGATCAATGCCTGCCTGTAATCTTCGGCGGCCTTATCCAGTTCTCCCATCTTCAAATAGGTCAATGCTCGACTGTCGAGAACCCAGTCCGCGGTTGGAAGAATGCCCAGCGCTTCGGTACAGTCATTTAACGCAATGGAGAGCTCCGCCTTGTCGGACGTTGAAAGAGTGCGCGTCCAGCACCGGTTATTCAGTACTGTCGCGGCATCCTCAGTCTGACTGATGTTTACGCGATCGAGCAGCTTGATCGCCCCGGCATAGTCGCCGGCCTGCTGACGTACCGCAGCGAGGCCCACGAGCGCGCTCTGGTTATTCGGGTCCAGTTCCTTTGCCTTGAGATAGTCAATCTCGGCCTTGTGAAGGTCGCCCTTGTTGAGGAGCGCATTGCCACGCCCGACAAAAAACGAGGGTTGTTTTGAATCGATGCTGATGGCTTTATCGCATTCCTTGACCGCAAAGTCGTAAGCTTTCAAGTAATTATAAGTGTAGCATTTGTTATTAAATGCTTTTGCATAGTTTCTGTCGATTGATGTCGCCTTGTCATAATTGAAGATGGCGTCTTGATATCGCTGCTCACGCATAAAGACGTTTCCGAGATCATAATAAGCGATAGCGCTTTTGCCGTCTTTACTTATCGCGTCTTTACACGCCTGTTTTGCGGCCGCGTAATTGGCGTTCTCCGCGTAGGCCACGCATCGACGAATCAAGATGCGGGCGAGATCTTGCGTGGCGCTGGTCTGTTCTATCGCCCTGGCGCAAATATCTAGAGCGCTGTCGCTGTTTCTTTCCTCCAAACAGGCTTTCAATAATTCATTTGACGTGGGGAAAGCCGGAGTTGCGAAAAGCGAAAACGCGAAAGTCCAGATCAGCGCAGAGTGAACTGCCTTCATGGTCGACCTTGCTCAACCGTGATCAGTGAGTAGCGAATGGCGTCCAATTCTCGCACGGGAAGTCGCACGCCTCCTACGCGCAAACGATCTGAAAGTCTGAAAGACTTTAGCGACCGTCGGCAAGCGCTGCGGGAACTGTGACGATACTCGCGCCGGTAGCAATGCTAAACCCTAGCGCTATAGCCACCATGAGTGAGAAAATAAATTTCTTCATAGTCGATCTCCCAATGGAGGTCCAAGCAATGATTCATTGAAGCATGGACCCTTTAAAAACGCAAGACGACCTCCGCAGCGCTCCTTGCATGGTCCGTGCAGAATGGCCGGCCCCGCCCGATCTGAAAGTGCGCTCCCGCACAGAATTTTCCCGTCTTCGCGCTATTGTTGGTCCGTTGATATTTCAGAGGAGGACATCATGCGTAAGATCAAAATTCTTTGCTCCGTGGGGATTATTTTCGCTTGTTGCGCTCCGGTCGCGCTCATTGCGCTGGCGACGGGGAGCGCCGTCGCCGAGGCCCATCTGCCGTCCTCGGCGTCGGATTCGATCAATCTGCAAAAATTGTCTCCTTCGCCTAGAGCCGAGCGTGTGACAACCGCGCCGAAGACGACGAAAGGCGCGCCGGATTTCAAGCCCCTGACGCCATTAGGCGGCAGTCGGATAAGCGACGGCCGCTAGCAAATTGTATGAGCGCCTGTGGCGTGAACGAGCGCCGCTTGTGAAGGTGACGCCACCCTTGGGGATTCCCAGCCTGAATTCCCAAGGGTGCGTTAATGGTTCTCATTGACGTGCGAACTGATACTTTTCAATCCGTTCATTTGGCGTAACCTGCCCCTGAGCTTTCGGAAACGATCATGCCGCCATAATGTTCGTTGCGGCTGAGAATCGCGCAAATCGGCGCTTGACGACAGCGGCGCTGTCACCCTGTCGTTTCTTCCGCTTCGCGCACGGTCATCGCGGCGCCATGCCAGACGAAGTCGTCGTAGATCAGCGCGTCGATGTACATGACCGGCAGCATCAGATCGCGCACGACCAGCGCGAAGGGCATGCGCCAGTCGAGCGGAAAGCCGCAGACGCGCGCGAGCCAAATTTCGCCGCCATGCATGGAAAGGACGATGAGCGCCGTGATGAGCGCCACTGTCGAAATGCCGCCGTCGAGCTGAACGGCGGCATAGGCGCCGAGCACGAGCGCCGCAAAACTGCCGTTTATGAATTCTGGAACGTAATGCGCGGGAAAGGTCGCCCGGCGCAGACGCGCCCAGCGCACATGCCGCGAATAGACCTCCCGCGCGGTGCGCTTGCCAAGCGGCTGTTCGAAAGGCATGTCGACGAGGCGCACGTCCATGCCCTGCGCGCGGATGACCTTGGTGGACGCCGCGTCTTCGGCGACTTCGCTCGCCAGAGCGCGAATGCCGCCGGCTCTGTCCAGCACGTCGCGCCGCCACATCATGTTCTTGCCCTGAGCGAAGCCGGCGCCGATCGCCTCTGCGCCATATTGCCAGCGCGCCTGAAACGTATTGAGGATGGCGCATTCGACCATCGCCCAAAAGCCTTTCGGGCGCGAACCAATCGGCATCGAAACGCTCATCGCGGTCGTGTCGCGGAAAGCGGCAAGCATCGTCTGGATGTAATCGCGCGGCGGCAGCGCGTTGGAATCGGCGAGGATTACATAATCGTATCGCGCCGCGTCCCAGCCTTTGACGCAATTATTGAGTTTGGGATTGACGCTCACGTAATCGTCGCCGACGAGCAGCCGCGCCTCCCGTTCGGGATGCGCCGCGATCAGCCGCTCGACCAGCGCGATAATGGGATCGTTCGGCGATTGCACGCAGAACACGATCTCATAATCGGGGTAGTCGAGATCGAAGGTCGCGCCGAGCGTCTCCTCGCTGAACGGCTCGAGCCCGCGCAAGGGCCGCACGATGCTCACCGGCGGCGCATTTTCCGGGGGCGGCAGGTTTCGCGCCCTCGCCCGGCATTTGCGGGACATCAGCGCCACGCTTGTGTAATTGAGAATGAGAATGACGGCGCACCAGCCGGCGCAGATATAGGCCAGGATCATGAACGGCGCTTTTTCCTTAAGAGTCGTAACGAAGAGACTCGCAACGGCGGACGCTGGCGGAGTCGGCCGGACGCCGGCGCGCAACGCCGGGGCGTGGCCATTTCGATATTCCGACTGACAAAGTCGCCGCATCTTGGCAAAAGGACGGAGGCGCGAGAATCTTCTCCCGGCGCGAGCTAGAGGAGACCTGCCGCTGCAAACCCTGCTGCCGACCCTCCTCTGGTAACGCCTGACGAAGCTTCCTCATGACCTCTCCGTTCGTTCGTTTCGCGCCTTCGCCGACCGGCCGCATTCACATCGGCAACGCGCGCGTCGCGCTATTCAATTTCCTGTTCGCCGTCGCCCACTATGGACGATTCGCGCTACGGTTCGATGACACTGATTTTGCTAGGTCCAGCGAGGAATTCGCGCGCGGAATCGAGATCGATCTCGCCTGGCTCGGCATCGTGCCGGACGCCGGTTTCCGACAGTCGGAACGCGTCGCGCTCTATGAGGAGGCCGCCGAACGCCTGCGGCGATCGGGCCGCCTTTATGCCTGCTACGAAACTGCGGAAGAGCTGGAGAAGCGTCGCAAGATCCAGCAGGCGCGCGGCCTGCCGCCGATCTATGATCGCGCGGCTCTGCGCCTTACCGCATCCGACCGCGCGGCGCTCGAAGCCGAGGGCCGGCAGCCGCACTGGCGGTTCATGCTCGAGCCTGGCGTCGTCGAGTGGACCGATCTCGTTCGCGGTCCGGTGCATATCGATTGCTCGGCGCTCTCCGACCCCGTGCTGATTCGCGAGGACGGCAGTTTTCTTTACACGCTTCCCTCTGTCGTCGACGACATCGACATGGGGATCACCCATGTCATCCGCGGCGAGGATCACGTCACCAACACGGCCGTGCAGTTGCAACTCGCCCGCGCCCTCGCGCCTCACGCGCCGCCGCCGGTTTTCGCGCATCACAATCTTCTGGTCGGGGCCGGCGGCGAAGCGCTGTCGAAGCGAACCGGATCGCTCTCGATCGCCTCGCTGCGCGAAGAAGGATACGAGCCCATGGCTGTCGCCGCGCTGGCGACGCTGACCGGCTCTTCAGACAATATCCACGCCGTGCGTTCGCTCGACGAGCTGGCGCAGAGCTTCAATCTTTCGCATATCTCGCGCAATCCGGCGCGTTTCGATCCCGACGATCTCGAAACTTTGACCCATCGGACTCTCGCGCTCTATGACTATGCCGACGTGCGAGAGCGTCTCGAAGCCTTGACCATCGTCGGCCGAAAGGCGGAGCCCTTATGGCGCGCGGCGCGCGGCAATCTTGCGCGTTTCGACGATATTCTGACATGGTGGCGCGTCGTCGACGGCGAAATCGCGCCGATCTGCGAAGACGAGTCATTCTTGAAAGATGCGGCGCAGCTCTTGCCGCCCGAGCCTTGGGACGAGACGACATGGTCGGCCTGGACAAGCGACATCAAGACGGCGACAGGCAGGAAGGGCAAGGCGCTTTTCCATCCGCTGCGCCTCGCGCTCACCGGCGCCGAGAGCGGGCCGGAGCTCGCCGCGCTGCTGCCGCTGATCGGCCACGCCACGGCGCTGTCGCGTCTCGTCGGCGTCAGCGCATGAGGGCGACATGCTAGCGCCCTATCTCGCGAACATCCACGCGATCATCAATGTCGCAGGCCTCGTGCTCGACGTCGCCGGCGTGCTGATCATCGTCATCGGCGCCTCGCTATCGACTCTCGCCTATCTCGCGCGGTGGAGACAGAACGCGTTGACCTACCGGTGATACCGTCGAGACGTCGGCCGATCGATTCTGCTCGGATTGGAGTTCCTCGTCGGCGGCGACATCATCCGAACGGTGTCAGTCGAACATCCGAGCCTCGAAAACGTCTTCGTCCTCGGCCTGATCGTGATGATACGAACGGCGATGAGCTTCACGATGGAAGTCGAGCTCGAAGGCCGCTGGCCGTGGCAGGGCCGCAGCCTGGAGACTCCTGCGCCAAGCGAAGAGGAATCCGCGCAGTCATAGGCCCCTGCTTTACCGGCGCTGGGAAGAAGCGGTGACCGGCCGGACCTGGCGGATGCCGTCGCGTCAAGTCGCTTCCCGCAATTTCCGCTGTGGCGCGGCCCACACGCTGTCTACCGGTCCATATTTCGCGCGGCGCGCAACGGACCTTGCCATCCAGACGAAAGACAAGGCGGCGCCAAGCGCGACGAAATCGACGCCGAGCGCGGCGAGGCTTGCCGAAGGATGCATGCCGAGCGCAGGCAATGTCCAACCTGTCAGCGTCGTAAGAGGTATCGCAGCCGTCGCCAGCGCGGCGAGCCAAAGAAGCTCAATGCTCGCCGCGGCGGCTCCCCTGACGAATGACCAGAGGACGCTCGCAAGAAACAAAGAGTAATAAACGCCATTGTCCCAAGCATCGACGTTCGCGACGCGGCCATTCAACCATTTCGCCGCAACGATCGTAATGGAGATCGCGCATATGACGCCGAGACAAACGCCGACAGTGGCCGCCGACATCAGTCGCGTCGACATCTTCTGATCTACGGGCCCGCCATTTCGCCGTTCGGTTCGGCGTCGTGATTCAATCCAAAGCAAATTGCCGGAATAGAACAAAAAGGCGCCGGCAATGCCGAGAAGAAAATAGCAGACGCGTACGACGTCGCCGCCGAAGGTAGCGAAATGCAAGGCGAAAAGCGTCGCCACGACGCCCGTCCATGTTCCTTCTCTGCCGGGCAGATAATCCGTATTCGCAATCTCGCCTGTAACCGGACTGAGAACCACAAAGCCTCTGCCTCTCATCATATAACGCGCATCATGTCCCCAAATCTGAACTGATGCGCCGCGAGTCCCGGCGTTGCGGTATCGCATCTCGACGGGGACGAAACTTGGCGACGTCGCCTTCACCCGATCGAGCAGCGCGTCGACAGGCAACATGGGCGCCGGCCGCTCGTCCTTTTTGATGGCGGTGAAAGGGTTGCTCGCGGCGATGATCGACTTCAGCTGGCCATCATAGACCACATAGTCGAGGGCATCGTACAGTTGCTCATGCAGACAAAAGACGACAGCCGTCAGCGCGATGACGATATGGAACGGCAGGCTGACGACGCCGACGACATTATGTGCGTCGAGCCACATGCGCTTGAGATTTGGCCCGATGCGCAGCGCGAAGAAATCTTTAATCAGCGAAGGCAGAACGATGATCAGTCCCGACACTAGCGCGACGGCATAGACAGCGCTCACAACGCCCATGATGGTCACGCCGATGTCGTTCGCGCCCGGAATGCCCGCGGTCTGGTGAATGTTGTCGACGAAGTCAGCAAGGCTCGAATGATATGACTGCGCGAGCCGCAACTCGCCTCCGGGAGAAAGATCCGCCGACCAGGGCGTCCGATCGTCCCTGCCCTTGCGCCAGGTGAGCCGCGCCCAAAGATCCTCAGTCTCGCCCAGGTGAAGCGTAAATTCCTTGGCGGCGTCGGGGCGGGCGGCAAGCGTGCGCGCGATCAATTCATCCGACTGAGCGAGCGGCGTGAGTTGGGTCAGAGCCGGCGTTGCGGCCCAGCGCGCGAGCGGCTCGGCGAACACGGTGATGGCGCCGGCGTAGAAGGCGATGAACAAGAACATCCCGGCGGTGATGCCTGTCCACGTATGAACAGCCTTATAGAGTCGAACAACGTCGCTGCGCATTGTGCGTTGTCCCGATTAGAGCAAGAACCGGCGACAGGCGAAAAGGCCTGCGTATGCCGCCAGATTTGCGGCGCCGAGCCAGAGCCAGGCGCGCATGCCGCTCGAAAACAGGAAACAAAGGCTCAGCGTCGTCAGCCATATCGGCGCGATCAGCCACATCACGAGCTGAAATTTGTTCGGCGTCGCCAGTCGGCCTGGACTCAGCCACGCAAACAGGCCGGCAAGCGCGATCGCGAGGCTGAAGCCCAGAATGGCGCCGGCCGATGTCTTGCCGACCCAATCGCGTCGGATACGGGTCATGGCGTCTTCCCGACGATGATTCTCAGCGCTCCCAAGCATGGAAAAACGATGAAGAGAAGCATGGTCAGGACGAGCGTCGCGAAAATCGCAGTCGAGAGCTGAACCGTCTCACGCCACAGGAAAACGCCGAGAAGCAGCAGCGCCGCGCCGGCGACGCAGCTTCGCAAGGCAGGCAGGGGCCGCGACAGCCAGCTCTGGTTCGGCGCGCCGAGATAGAGGCTGACCGCGCCCGCGATAATCGCGATGCAGGCCGCGAATTGTAGCGGGAGGTTCATCATCCGCGTCAGAAGTTGACAGTCGCCGACAGTAGGACGGTTCGCGGCGCATCGAGCGTGGCGAAGCCGTCATTGAAGGCGCCGGACCAGTAGCTGTGATTGAACAGATTGTTCACATTCGCCCGCAGCGTCATGTCCGTGCCATAGATCTTCGTGGTATAGCGCGCGCCCATGTCGAAACGCGCCCATTCAGGAGTCCGATACCAGTTCAGCGAGTCGACGTAGAGCGCGCTCGTATAGACGACGCGGCCTTCCACGGTCACCCCCACAAGGTAGGGGAGATCCCACTCGCCATAGAGGTTGGCCTGCCATCTCGGAATGCCGAAGGCGTTCTTTCCGGTCGTTCGACCGTCCGCGCTCTGGGTGATGACGCCGATCATGTAGGAGACGCCGCCGAGCACGCGGAAGCCTTCGACAGGCTCGCCAAAGACGTTCCACTCTATGCCCTGGTTGCGCTGGCGGACAGGCCTATAGGAGATCAGGGTTCCGGAGGTCACGGTCGCGAGAGTCGGTTGCGTGATCTCATAGAAGCTCAGCGTATTCGCGAGAATGCCCAAATCGAGCTTCGCGCCGGTCTCGATCTGCTTGGAGACGAAAGGCGGAAACGATTCGTTGAAATTGGTCGCCTGCGGGTTGGTGACGCGCAGGCCCTGCGTGAGCCCTTCGATATAATTGGCGTAAAGCGACAGGCGTTTGTCGAACGGCTTGACGATCAGGGCGAAGGCCGGCGAGAGACGATGGCTGTCATAGGCGTTCGTCTCGATGCCCGTATTGGCCTGGAACGTCTTGGTCATCACCCGCTGGCTGCGCAGCCCGCCGATGAGCTGGACGCAATCGTCGAAGGCCGAGACTGTGTCAGCGAAGGCGAGGCTCGCCAGATAGGTTTCTGAGGTCTTTCTCGGATCGGTTACGAAATACGGCCGAGCGGGATTGAACGCCGTATTCGGAATGACTGGCGGCGGCGGCGCCTGTGGCGGCACGACCGGGAAATATATGTTCGATCTGAAAGACCCGCTGAAGCCGAACTCGGAGCTGCTACTGAGCTTCAGCGCCGAGGCGCTCAGCACGAATTGATGGCGCAGCGGTCCCGTGTCCAATTGACCTCGAATGCCGCCCTGCGTCGACAACGTGTTGGTGTAGCCGCGCAGATTGACGATACGCGGCCCGGTGTAGTTACCCAACATATTGACGCTGGGGGCATTAGTTCCATTGGTGAAGCCGAAGTTCCGGCTGTCCAAAAACCCGATGCCGGCGAAAACCGTGACATTTTCTGCAATGTCGAGTTCGCCGCGCGCCTCAATCGCCGAGTTCTCGAACCGGGCGTTCGTGCCAATAAACAGATTCTTGGTTGCGCTTGGCGCCGCCGCCACGCCGACGCCGGTAAAGCTCGCCCAGAATGCGCTGCCGTTCTTGAAGAGTTCCTGGCTGTGATAGGCGTCGATCGACAGCCTTATACGCTCTTCACGGAAATCGAGCGCAAGCGCGTTCAGGCCGCGCACTTTCCATTGTTCGTCGAGCGCAGTCCCACCGCTGCGGTAAACGCCATTGTAACGAATGCCGAACTGATTATGGTCGCCGCCGCGCCGCCCGACGTCGATATGCGTGCCGAATTGAGAACTCGACGTGAAGTCGGTGCTGACGCTGGTGATCGGCTTATCGCCGGCATGTTTGGTGACGAGATTGATCGAACCGCCGACCGCGCCGAAAGGCGCCATGCCGTTGAGCAGCGCGCCCGGGCCCTTGAGCACTTCGACCCGCTCCAGGAATTCGGTCGGCACATGGCCTTCGGGCGCGAGACCGTACATCCCGTTGAGCGCGAGTTCGCTGTTGAGCACCGGAAATCCGCGAATTCTGAAATTCTCGCGAATATGCCCGGCCGACGTCGTCATTCGAACCGACGGGTCGTTCTCCAAGACCTGCTGCAAGGTGCGCGCCTGCTGGTTCTCGATCAGCGCCGATGTGTAGCTCGTCACATTGAACGGCGTGTCCATGAAGTCGCGGTTGCCGAGCATGCCCAGTCGGGCGCCGCGCGCGATCTCGCCGCCGGCATAGGCTGGGGGCAGATTGCCGATTTCTCCCGTTGGCGGAGACGGCGCGACGGCTGGCCCCGAGGCCAGCGCCGGACCCTGCCCGGCTGAGGAAGTTGCGGCGCGCGGCGTCGACGCCACATACGGACGCGGGCCGCTTTGATGAACGCCGCTCGCACGCGCGCTCGACGCGACCGGGCGCGGCGCTTGTTGTCGCACCTTGGTTTGCGGTTTTTCCCGCGGCGCATCCACGGTGACGGGCGGCAACGTTTGCGAGGCGTTCTGCGCCAAGGCCGATGCGATTTCGCAGGCGACGGCCATCGTCGCGCCAAGACTGCAGAGAGCTAGGGATTTTTTCCCGACGGCGGGGACGGCGATGCAGGAAAACCGAGAATGCTTTTTAGTCATTCTTACGCCTTTACTATTGTGCAGCGCGAGCCCATCGGGCTTTCGAAACCACATAGCTCTGATATTCTTTTCCAGTCAATCAAACGGCTCGCAATTCAAAAATAATTCAGTTCATGTGTGGTACTTTTGCTATATATTATTTCAATTTATTCTTATTCCAATGTATAGATTCACTGACATTGCTTAAGTTGCAGTCGAGCTGACGCGCAGGTCATCACTTTGGAACAGAATCCAATCAAGAAGCTTCGCGTAGCATTGCGCTCCAAGACGCCATGCCGGCCATACCCAAAGCATGCGCTAAGGCTGACTCATCGGGGATTCCAACGCGGCTCGAATATCATCTCACGATCCGCGGCTGCGACGCCGCCATGGTCATTCACCGCAACGACGCCGTCGGAGCGGACGCCGACCAGGTTCGCGCCATGCTTCGATACGGCGCGAAGCGCATTGTCGATCAGACTGGCGGTGGAGCATTCTATTGCGCGCTGATGGCTAAGCGGGGCCATCTGCGAAGAGCGTCAGCTTCCAAATCGATGAAACGACCGCAATCCATCGCTCAGGGCAGACGGACGGCTTAGACCGCAGGCCATTTACTGCCCGCTGTCGAGCTTCGTCGCCATCAACGCGATGCTTTTGGCGTAGACGCGCGCTTGGTTCCATTCAAGAAAGACAGCAAAATTGGGCTCGCCTTCGGCCCAGCCGGCGCCCGTGCGCCAGCCCTTTCCTTTGAGGAAATTCGCCGTCGACGCGAGCGCGTCCGCCGTCGATCGTATGAGATCGCGCCTGCCGTCGCCGTCGAAATCGACGCCATATTTGAGATAGGACGACGGCATGAACTGGGTCTGGCCGATTTCGCCGGCCCAATCGCCGCGCATCTGGGCGGGAGACATGTCGCCGCGTTCGACGATCGTCAACGCATTATTCAGCTCGTCCCTGAACTGCGCGGCGCGCCGGCAATCATAGGCGAGCGTCGCGAGCGCCTGCAGCGTCTTGAAGCGCCCGTTGTCGGCGCCAAAGCCGGTCTCCAATCCCCAGATCGCCACCACCACCGAGCCCGGCACGCCATAGCGCGACTCGATCTGCCGCAGCAGCGCGGCGTGGCGTTGGAGCAGCGCTCGGGCCTTGCTCAAACGGCCGGGCGTCACTAGGCGGCTCGAGAATTTCTCGAAGCTCTGATGAAAAATCCGCTGTCCCCGATCGCGGCCGATCACCGCATGATCATAGGATATGTTCGCGAGAGCGGCGTCGAGCGTGCGTTGAGAGAGACCATTCGATCGCGCCTCACGCTTGACGCCCTCAAGCCATTCGCCGAAGCCCGACGCCGTCGATCCGCAGGATTCGGCGCGCGCAGATACGGCGCTGGCGAATAAGGCCAGCGCGGCGACGGCGAGCCGCGTATGAAGCGCGCCGCCGCGTTTGGAGAGCATTTCCATCGCCCGGCACTGTAGTCAGGCGGAACAGGCGCCGCAATAAGTGAGGCGCCGGCGCATGGCAACCGTTCGCGAAGCGGCCATGAATGCGCTTTAAACGAAACGCCGGATCAGCGGCCCTTTTCCATGAACTGGCGTCTGCAGGCCTTCGAAAGCTGGCTCGCATGCGCGCGCAGGCATTTTTCGACTGCTATCGCATCGGGTTCTTCCGCCGCGCAGAATTTGTGGGAATCGCGTTCGCAGGCGGCGCGCTGCTTGTCCACGGCGGTTCGCGCGACCGCAGGATTAACCGCGGCGAGGCCAATGAAGGCCGCAAGAAAAACAGTCAGCTTTTTCATAGATCGGCTCTTTGGCTGTTAAAGCTCGACCGCTCCGTTTCAAGAGCGACGCGGCCAGAGCGATACCTGTAGCGAGCGTGGCCGATATCAAGCGCAGGCGGCTAATCGCAGCCGAGCGGCATTTCCGGCGCATCTTTCGGCGCAATCAGCCGCGCGCCGGTACAGGCGACGATCTGTGCGACGCCGACGCCCGGCGCGCGTTCGCGCAGCACAAGTCCTTCATCGCTCGGCTCTATCACCGCAAGCTCGGTCACGATGAGGCTGACGCGCCGCGCCGAGGTCGGCGGCAATGTCAGCGCTTCGACAATCTTCGGCTCGCCCTTGGCGGCGTGCTGCATGGCGACGATCACGCGCTTCGCGCCGGCGACAAGGTCCGTGGCGCCGCCCATGCCCGGCGTAAATTTTCCCGGAACCGTCCAATTGGCGAGACGCCCCGACGCTTCGACTTGCAGCGCGCCGAGCACCGCCATGTCGACATGGCCGCCTCTGATCAATGCAAAGCTCGTCGCGCTGTCGAAGCTGGCGGCGCCTGGCAGCGATTCGATAAAGCCGCCGCCGGCGTCGGTGAGATCGCGATTCTCCATCCCCTCGGGCGGCGGCGCGCTGAAGCCAATGAGCCCGTTCTCGCTCTGAAAGGCGACCGATATGCCCTTTGGCACGAAGCGCGCCACGAGAGTCGGCAGGCCGATCCCGAGATTGACGAGCATGCCGTCGCGCAGCTCCAGGGCGACGCGACGCGCAATGATTTCCTTCGCGTCCATCAGCGCGCCCTGCCGACGAGGTGAGTGACGAGGACGCCGGGCGTGCGCACCGAGTCAGGCGGAATGACTCCGCTGGGCACGATCTCATCGGGCTCGGCGATGACGCAATCTGCGGCGAAGGCCATGAGCGGATTGAAATTCGCCGCCGTCAGCCGGTAGGTCAGATTGCCGCAATAATCGGCTTCATGCGCGCGCAGCAGGGCGAAATCGGCGCGCAGCCGCTTTTCGATGAGGTAGATCGCGCCGTCGATCTCGACGGTCTGCTTGCCTTGCGCGACGATCGTTCCGACGCCGGTCGGCGTCAGAACGCCGCCAAGTCCGGCGCCGCCGGCGCGGATGCGTTCGGCGAGCGTGCCTTGCGGAATGAGCTCAACCTCGATCGCGCCGCCGTTCATCAGCCTTTGCGTCGTCGGGTTTGTGCCGATATGCGATGCGCGCACGCGCGCCACGCAACCTGCTTCGATCAGCCTGCCGACGCCGACGGTCGGATAGGCGGTGTCGTTGCCGATGATGGTCAGTCCGCGCGCCTTTCGCGAGACGAGCGCGTCGATCAGCCGGTCCGGCGACCCGACGCCGAGGAAGCCGCCGACCATCACGCTCGCCCCATCGAAAACGAGCGCCGCGGCCGCTTCGGCGGTGATCGCGCTTTTTCTCACTTCGTCGATCCTCCCGCGAACGGCGCTCCTCATGGACATAGAACGCTATATGAGCAGCGGCGCGCCGGCGATCAATCGTGATCCTTCCTACCGGACGCCCCCATCGAGATAATGGATGTCGGAAACCTCGCGAAGACGCGCCGCCGCCGTTTCCGGCGTGATGTCGCGCTGGGGCTCGCCGAGCATTTCGAATCCAACCATGAATTTGCGCACGCTCGCCGAGCGCAGGAGCGGCGGATAGAAGTGAGCATGAAAATGCCAGCCGGCGTGGAGAGCGCCATCGGTGGGATGCTGGTGAAATCCCATCGAATAGGGAAAGTCCGTTTCAAACAGATTGTCGTAGCGAATGGTCAGTCGCTTGAGGATGTCGGCGAGCGCCAGCGCCTCTTCACCGCCGAATTCGTCGAAAGCGCCGATGTGCCGTATCGGCAGCACCATGGTTTCGAACGGCCAGATCGCCCAGAACGGGACAAGCGCGACGAAATGATCGTTGCGGCAGACGATCCGCTCGGCGCGCCTTAGTTCGAGCGCCAGATAATCGCAAAGAAGACAGGAGCCGTTTTCTTCCAGATAGGCGCTTTGCCGCGTCGACTCTTTAGCGACTTCGTTTGGAATGCTGTGCGTCGCCCAGATTTGACAATGCGGATGCGGATTGCTCGCGCCCATCGCCACGCCGCGATTTTCGAAAATCTGCACATAGTTGATTATGTTGAGCGCGCCGAGCCGCATGGTTTCCTCGCGCCATGCGTCGATGACAGGAACGATCTCGGGAACAGTCATGCGCGACAAGGTCAGATCATGCCGCGGCGAAAAACACAGAACGCGGCATCGGCCAGGCTCGCTTTGGGCCACAAGCAGCCCGTCTTGCGCGACATCCTGCGCCGACGCCTGCGGCGTCAGCGCGGCGAAGTCGTTGTCGAAGGCGAAAACGCCCGTATAGGGAGGGTTTCGCTCGCCATTCGCCCGTTCGGCGCCAGGACAGAGATAGCAGGATGGATCATATTGCGGCCGATCCGCTCCCTGCGCTTTCTCGACTTGGCCTTGCCAGGGGCGGCTCGTGCGATGCGGCGAGACGAGCACCCACTCGCCTGTGAGTTGATTGAGCCGGCGATGCGAGGCGCTGTCGAGCAAGGACACGCGCCGCTCCTACAGGCACGCTTCGCCCGCGCCCGCACCGGGGACGCAGGTAAGGATCAGCGGCGTAACGCCGGTCGCCGTCCGATATCTCTCGATCATCGCCTGCGCGAAAGCGTCGGCGCGCTTGCCATCGACCAGATTGATCGTGCAGCCGCCGAAACCGCCGCCCATCATCCGCGCGCCATAGACTCCGGGAAGGCTGCGCGCGATATCGACCATCAGGTCGAGTTCGGCGCAGCTCACCTGATAGTCGTCGCGCAGGCTTTCATGCGAAAGATTCATCAGGCGGCCGCATTCCTCAAGATCGCCCGCGTCAAGCGCCGCAGCGGCGCGCAGCGTTCGATCGATCTCGCCAACGACATGGCGCGCGCGGCGAAATACGAGTTCGGGCATGGAATCGGCGTAGCGCATCAATTGGTCGAAGGTCGCGTCCCGCAACGCCGATATCCCGGCAATCCGTGTCGCCAGCGCCGCGACCGCACGCTCGCAGTCCTCGCGGCGCGCGTTATATTCAGCTGCCGCGAGCTGGTGGCGCACCATGGTGTCGCAAAGGACCAGACGCGCTTTTGGATCGATCGCGACTTTCCGGGCGGTGAGACTGCGGCAGTCGAGCAGCAGAGCGCTGCCGGCGACGGCGCAGCATGAGATGTATTGGTCCATAATCCCGCAGCGAACGCCAACGAATTGATTTTCCGCGCGCTGGCAAATCTTGGCGAGCTCGACTCTGTCGACCTCGGCGCCGGAGATCGCCAAGAGCGCAAAGCCTGCAGAGACTTCGAACGCCGCTGAGGCGGAGAGTCCCGCGCCGATCGGGAGATTGCCCTCGAAGACGAGATCGGCGCCGCTCAGCCTGTAGCCGGCCCGCTCAAGAAAAATCGCGACGCCGCGGATATAGTCGCTCCAGTCGCCGCGCGGCTGCGCCGTCGAATCATCGAGATCGAAGTCGACGACTTCGTCCATGATCAGCGAGCGCAGGCGCAGGCGACGGTCGGGCCGAGGCGCAATCGCGGCCCAGATCGAGAGATCCAGCGCCGCCGGCATGACGAAGCCGTCGTTGTAATCGACATGTTCGCCAATGAGGTTGATGCGGCCTGGCGCCCGAAAAAGGCGCGGCTCGCGCTGGAAACTCTGACGGAAGGCGGCGATCAGACCTCGCTCGATCGATTCCATTCCCACCAAAGTCCCATTGTCATCAAACCGTCAAGGCGACGCCGCATCGAACGCGCGATAAGGAAATCAAATGATCATCTGCGCATGACACGTCAACGCCTGGGCGTTTGCTACTATCCCGAACATTGGCCGGAGTCACGCTGGCGCGAAGACGCGGCCATGATGAAGGCGATAGGTCTTTCCTTTGTCCGGATCGGCGAATTCTCCTGGTCGCGTCTGGAGCCGAGCGACGGCGCCTATGATTTTGCATGGCTGGCGCGCGCCATCGGAGCGCTCGATCAGGCCGGCCTCAAACTCGTGCTTGGAACGCCGACGGCGACGCCGCCCAAATGGCTTGTCGACAAAATGCCGGACATGTGTGCGCTCGACGCCGACGGCAGGCCGCGCAAATTCGGTTCGCGCCGGCATTATTGTTTCAGCCATGAAGGCTACGCTCAAGAATGCGACCGCATCGTCGAGCGTCTGGCGCAAAGTTTCGGCGCGCATCCCGCTGTCGCCGCATGGCAGACCGACAATGAATATGGCTGCCATGACACGGTTCTGAGCTATTCGCAGGCGGCGCTGCGGGCGTTTCGCCGATGGTGCGAAACCAAATATCGCTCGATCGACGCGTTGAACCATGCCTGGGGCAATGTATTCTGGTCGATGGAATATCGAAGCTTCGATGAAATCGAACTTCCCAATCTGACCGTCACAGAGGCCAATCCCTCTCATCTGATGGATTTCCAGCGCTTCTCGTCGGATCAGATCGCCGCTTTCAATCGCCGACAGGTCGAGATCATCAGGCGCCATGCGCCGGGCACAGCGATCCTCCACAATTTCATGGGGTCATTCGTCGACTTTGATCATTATACGCTCAGCGATGATCTCGATATCGCGGCGTGGGACAGCTACCCGCTCGGCTTTCTCGAACGCTCATCAAATGGCGACGACTTCAAGCTGCGCTACATGCGGGTCGGCGATCCAGACTTTCAGGCCTTTCATCACGATCTCTATCGCGCCTGCGGGCGCGGCAGATGGCAGGTGATGGAGCAGCAGCCGGGGCCGGTGAATTGGGCGCCGTGGAATCCCGCCCCCGCCAAAGGCGCAATGCGGCTCTGGACCTTCGAGGCTTTCGCCGCCGGGGCCGAGGCGGTGAGCTATTTCCGGTGGCGTCAGGCGCCGTTTGCCCAAGAGCAGATGCATGAAGCGCTGCTGCTGCCGAACGCCGAGCCGAACGAGGGCTTTCATGTCGTCGCGCGCATTGCGCAGGAACTCGCGGCGGTCGACGCACATGTCGAAACATTTCGCGCGCCGGTCGCGCTCGTTTTCGACTATGAGAGCGCCTGGGCGTGGCGCATCGAGCCGCAAGGCCAGGACTTCTCCTATGTCGACCTCGTGCTGTCCATCTACCGCGGCTTGCGGCGCGCCGGACTTTCCGTCGACGTGGCGCCGCCAACCGCCGCGGCGGTCGGCGAACGCCAGCTGATCATCGCGCCCGCGCTCTTTGCGCCCTCGCGGCAGTTCACGGAGGCGCTCGCGAAAAGCGGCGCGACGATCCTGCTTGGACCGCGCGCGGGATCGAAGACCGCCGACTTTCAGATACCGGCCGATCTGCCTCCGGGCGTGCTGCGCAGCCTCATCGACATTCGCGTTCGACGCATGGAAAGCCTTCGGCCCGGCGCATCCGTTAGGATATGCGGACAGGGCGCCTTCCTGCGTTGGCGCGAGTTTCTGCTGCTCGGGGAGAGCGTTCAGCCTGAACTCTTATCGGACGATGGGGAGACGGCGCTCGCGCGATGCGACAATGTCTTCTATCTTTCGGGCTGGCCCGACGAAGAACTGCTAGGGAACGTTCTGCGCCGCGTTTTCCACGCCGCGCAACTATCGACGCTCGATCTTCCCCAGGATATTCGCGTCCGGGACAATGGCGCGATGCGTTACATTTTCAACTATGGAGCAGAAGCAACGGATATTTCAGCGCTCGCCGGCGAGGAAACGCTGATGCTGGGCAAGCGTCTTCTCGAGCCTTGCGGCGTCGCGGCCTTCAGGCGTCACGACTGATCGCCCGGCTCAGAACACGAGCCACGAGGCGACGACGAAATAAGTCATGAGCGAAAACGTATCCTGCACAACGGTCGCGACCGGGCCGGAGCCGAGAGCTGCGTCGTAGCCCAATCTCGCGAACATCCAGGGCATCAGAAATCCGAACGCCGTCGCGATCGTGCTTGCGACCGCCAGCGATATTCCCACCGTCGCGGCGAGACCGACGCTCGCAAAGAAAAACCAGACGACCGGGAAGGCGAGACAGCCCAGCATCGAGCCAAGCAGCGCGCCGGTGCCGAGCTCCCCAGCGAAGAGCGGCAGCAGAGCCGAATCAGTCAGGGACAGGCCGCGAACGACAACGACCTCCGATTGCGTGCCAACCGAGTCAGCAAGATAGACGATTGCGGGGATGAAGAAGGCGACCGCGATATGAGCGCTAAGCGCAGCCTCGAAGCGCGACATCATGGCGGTCGCCACGGCGCTGCCTGTCATGCCGACAAGCAGCCAGGGCAATCGATAAAGCGCGCGACGGTGCGGGGCGGCGGTTAGGGCGTCCTTTGCGGCCTCCGATTTGCTGAGGATGCCCGCCATATGATGCAAGTCTTCGAGATGCTCGTCGCGCAAAATCGTCATCAATGCGCGCGCCGGCACTACGCCGAGAAATCTACCCTCCGCGTCGCAGACCGCCAATATTGAAAGCCCAGAGCGAATGGCGACGCTTGCCGCATCTTCACGATCGGCGTCGAGGGGTACGCTATAGGGCTCAGCCGCTCGTGCGATGTCCCGAAGCGGCGTCGTCTCTTCAGCGCCAAGCAGATCACGTATGGCGACGACGCCAACAAGGCGGCGGTCTTCGCAAAGCGTGAAAACATGCGAGGCGTCGTCGAATCGCTTCCCAATGACCCGCGCGCGCGCATCGCCGGCTCTTTCCCACGAACCGGCGACGGGAACGGATGTCACGAGATAGCTTTCCACCGTCTGGTCATGCGACTCAACCGGTGGCGTGTGGGTAAACGTCCGGAGACGGGACAGTGCGGTCATAGATTCGATGTCGTCTCTGACGGCCAAGCGGCCGCCGGGTGTGAATGCTTCGCGCGGCCCCGAAGCTCATAGGATGCGCCATATTACGGTGTTGTGACGCTCCCGTCCCGCTTTGTGCCTTTTCGCATATGCGCCGATTGTTGCATAATGGGTTGGCTGCGTCGCCGATTTGGTTTCGTGGCGCGAAGCCTGGAGCGGGTCGGACCGGAGTCGAAGCGATGAAACCCTTGGGATTTGCGTTGGGCGTTCTGACAGGCGCCGCCGCGGTTTTGCTGCTCAACCGTCAGGGAACGCAGCGCGTGCGTCCAGTGGCCAAAGCGGCGATGAAAGCGGCGATGATGGCCTATCACGAAGCGCGCGTGCAAGGCGCCGAACTCGCCGAAGCCGCCGAGGATCTCTTCGCCGAAGCGAAGGCCGAAGCCGCCGCCGATATTTTCGCCGCAGCGGTGGCCGCCGCTCAGGCGACGGCGAAGCGCGAAGCGAAGACCGAAGCGACCGCCAAATCCGACCATGGCGCCGGGACGGCCGAAGCCATGGCGTCGCGCGCCGGCGGCGAGAGCGCCTAGATGAGCGACGCGATTCTGCCATTGGCGCAAGTGGCGCACGCCATGCCGGGCCGCGCGCGGCTGCGTATCGCTGACCGTCGCGGCGACGCCGCTTACTTCGCTGGCGTCTCCAAAGCACTTTCGGCCATCGCCGGCGTTCGCGCCGTCGAAGTAGCGCCGATGACGGGAAGCGTTCTCATTCAGCATAGCGGTCCCTTGGCGCGCATTGGCGTCGCCGCACAGGAGGCGCGGCTTTTTATCGTCGGCGAAGCGCCTGCAGCGCCCCGCGAAACAGGGGAATTCTCGCTCGACCCGAAGCTCATTGCGGCGCTCGCGCTCTTCGCCGCGGCGCTTTGGCAAATGTCGAGGGAGCGCGTGTTGCCGCCGGCGATCACGCTGCTCTGGTATGCGAGCCGGCTCGGCGGCCTATGGTCGCTGGACGGCGACGTCGACAATGGCGAATAAGCTCAGCTTTTGAGCGCGTCGGCGACGTCGATCGCTTCCCACGGCAGGTCGAGATCGGCGCGCCCGAAATGCCCATAGGTCGCGAGCGGCAGATAGAAGCCTGTGGCGCCGGCTGCTTGCGGCGCCGCGCGCAAGCCGAAGCGGCGGACGATCGCGGCCGGCCGGAAATCGAGAATCTCTGCGAGCGTCCTGACAAGCTTCTCGTCCGCGACGCGGCCGGAGCCGAAAGTCTCGACCGAGAGACTGAGCGGCTCCGCCTGCCCCGCCGCATAGGCCAAATGAACTTCGCAACGCTCGGCGAGACCTGCCGCGACGATGTTCTTTGCCGCGTGCCGGGCGGCGTAGGCGCCGGCGCGCTCGATGCGCGAAGGGTCTTTGCCGGAAAGCGCCGAGCCGCTTTGGCGCGCGATTTCGCCATAAGTGTCAATGCCGCTTTTGCGTCCGGTGAGGCCGGCGTGGCGCGCGGGTCCCCCGATTTCGAACGGCTCCCCCGCATTGACGTGAATCTTTGTCCGAGCGTCGGGCTTCATATCGCCCGCCGCAAGCGCGTCGAGCGTAAGCGTCCGCAACCGCTCGAACCTGTCGTCGTCCATCGGTCCGCCGTCAAAGGCGACGGTCAGCGACACGCCGTGAATGCGCATCGGTCGACCGCCATGGAACGCAACCGACACTTGCGTCTTGGCGTCAGGCGAGAGCGATGCAAATCCGTCACGGCGAGCGGCGTCGAGGGCGCGTGCGACCTTGTGAGCGAGGCTGATCGGCGCCGGCATGAATTCAGGCGTGTCGCGGCAGGCATAGCCGAAAACATTGGCCTGCTCATGCGCAACGCGTCTGCCGATCGCCGCGTCATCTTCGAGTTCCTCGAGCGGCGGCTCGCGCGCCCCGAGCGGCATTTCGACAAAGCTCGTCAAAATCGAGCAATTGCGCGCGTCGAAGCTCCCAGCGGCATAGCCGGCGTCTTGCATCACCGTGCGCGCGAGCGCTGGAAAATCGACGAGCGCGTCGGCGGCGTAGCGCGCGGCGAGAAAGACGACGCCTGTCGCGAGCGCGCATTCCACGCTTGCGTGCGCGCGCGCGTCTTCGCGCAGCAGCGCGTCAATCGCCGCGTCGCTGATCTGATCGCAGAGCTTGTCGGGATGCCCTGGCGTCACCGATTCGGATGTGAAGATCATGTCAGACGACATGGCTTTCTCCGTTAGCGTGTGGCGGCGCCCGTTCTCGATCCGCAATTCTGGCGATGATATCATTGGCGAACGAACTGCCGAGCGCGATTGCGCCAATTCGCCATAGATCGCCGGCGCCGAGCGGCGACAGGCCCAGAAGCCTCCGGGTCACTGGGAAGATCTGCACGCCAAGCTGCAACAGCAAGGTTGCGCCGAGGCCGCCGAACAGCATCGCATTCGGAGCCCTGCCGATCTCAAGGCCCAATCCCCGCAGCTCGGATCGGCAGGACAGGCTGTGGAGCAGCTGCGCGCAAGTAATGCCGTGAAAGGCGACAGTGCTGGCGCGCGCGCCGCCGGCGCCGCCGCCGAGGGTAAAATAGCCGGCGAGCGCCGCAGCGCCCATTATCGTTCCCTCTCGAAGGATTCGCCGGAAATCCGAGGCGCCGAGAATCGGCGCTTTCGGATCATGCGGCGGCTTGTCGAGCACATCGGCCTCCGGCGGCTCGACTCCCAGCGCGATCGCCGGAAGCGCATCGGTCGCCAGATTGAGCCAGAGCAGCTGCATCGGCGTCAACGGCTCGCCGCCGACGAGCGCAGCGCCAAGCATGGCGATGGTCTCGGACGCGTTGGTCGAGACGAGATAGCGCAACACCTTGCGGATATTGGCGTAAGTGGCGCGGCCGAGTCGTATCGCCTCGACGATGCCGTCCATGTCGTCGGAAACGAGCACGATATCGGCGACCTGACGGGCGACGTCAGCGCCTTCTCCGCCCATCGCGATGCCGACATTCGCGGCCCGCAACGCGGGGCCGTCATTGATCCCGTCGCCGGTCATCGCGACAATGTGGCCATGCGCTTGCAACGCCTTGACGATGTTGAGCTTATCGACCGGGCTCACGCGAGCGAAGACATGTGGCTGTCGCGCCAGCGCCTCGAGCGTCTCGGGCTGCATCTTCGCCATCTGGCCGGCTTCAAGGACGCGCAGTTCGCCGCCGTCATTGAGATCTAGTCGCCGTGCGATGGCGAAAGCCGTCGCACTCTGATCGCCGGTGATCATCACCGTGCGCACGCCGGCGCGATGAAGCTGCTTGAGCGCCGGCGCGACGCTGGCGCGAATGGGATTGGCCATGCCGGCGAGGCCAAGCCATGCGAGCTCACGTTCGTCGCGGGGATCGCCGCCGCTTTCGCCGACCGCGACGCCGAGCACGCGCAGCGCGTCCCCGGCCATGCGCTCATTGGCCTTGAGAATGGCTCTGCGCGCCGCGTCGTCGAGGGGCGCGACGCCAGCGGCGGTCCTGCGCGTGGCGCAGCGCGCGAGCACCTCGACCGGATCGCCCTTGACGCAGAGAATGCGCGCGCCGTCCGCCGCTTCGTGGAGCGTGCTCATCCGCTTGCGGCCTTCGCCGCGCGCCACATAAGCAACTGTTGAAGCAGACCGACGCAGCGCGACGGGATCCACTCCCATCGCCACGCCCGCTTCAATCAGGGCGGTTTCCGTCGGCGTCCCGTCAATTTGCCAACCGATTCCTGCGGGCCCGACGCCGGCGTCGCTGCAGAGCGTCGCCACTTCAAACAGGCGCCGCGCAATGGCGATGGTTTCGGCGGGCGCCTCGGCGCCGTCGCGCAACAGGCGGCCGCATCGCAGCTCGAAGGCGGCGCCGTCCGTGTGAACGCTGACCGTCGCCATGCGGTTCTCGGTCAGCGTGCCGGTCTTGTCGAGCCCGATCGCTTCAATGGCCCCGAGCGTCTCAACGGCGTCGATCTTGCGCACCAGCACCTTTCGCTTGCGCATGTCCTGCACGCCGAGAGCGAGCGTGGTGGTTGCGACGGCGGGCAGCCCTTCGGGAATAGCCGCCACAGCAAGCGAGATCGCGCTGCGCAAAGTGGGAACAAGCCCGCGCCCGGGCGATGTCCCGACCGATGTTGAAATAGGAGGAGCGGCGTTGCTCACCTTGAGCTTGTAGGCTCGGGGTGCTGATTCCACGGAAGGAAAGCAACGCCATGAACAAAGCTATCACATCGACGGCGATT
>Ga0194126_10003705_pt1 | contig 23847 bp, 33 predicted proteins | sample TA2KigC150mmetaG_FD_148641 | JGI IMG/M metagenome (GOLD analysis project Ga0194126, IMG submission 148641) | Freshwater microbial communities from Lake Tanganyika, Tanzania - TA2015035 Kigoma Deep Cast 150m | ecosystem: Environmental > Aquatic > Freshwater > Lake | place: Tanzania: Lake... | reverse complement strand
TCGACGGCCGTGTCAGAAAGCCCCCACCATTCCGGGTGGACTGCTTCCACTTTACCCTTACCGAAAATCACCTTGCCGGGGCCGGAAAAGACCTGGTGCGCCTCGTTTTTAAACGGGCCGTTAATGGTCAAGGTCTTGCCGGTGGAGACGGCCAAAACGGCGCCCCGGACAACCTCTAGGGAGACATTGGCAGGGATGGTCAGGTTGTCATCAAGACTCCAGGTAACCGTCCCTCCGGGAGTGTCCGGGCCCACCACCAGCTTACGGGGAGAAGTGTCAATCAGCGCCAGGGCGGCAACCAGGGCGGCCCGGCCGGGGACTCCATGATCCCGGGCCAAACGCGCCCCGCTGCCGAAGGGCCAGACGCCGGGGCGGGTCGTGTTGACCGCCGCCCCCAGGAGGCCGGAGGTGAGATTGGCGGTATTGACGGTCACCGTAGTGACCCCGCCCACATAAGAGGAGGCGCCCACGCTGTTTGGCACTATTGCGGTGCCCAGATCCAGCCAGAGGCGGCGGCCGGTGGAGAATTGCGAGGTAAAATTGCCCGGCGCCGTGAAATGGGTGCTGTCAATATAGGTGAGGGGCGCCTGGATCTGAATCCAGGAGCTCTCGCTGTCCAACAGGCTGGGAATGCTGTTGATCGCCGCTCCGATGGCGTCAAGGGCATTGTTAACTTTGGTGTGCCAGCTCTTCTCACCAAAAATCAGGTGGTGGGTGGATGAATCAAAGCCCATGGCCGTCATGCTGCCCAGGGCCAGGCCGACGGTTAGTATGCAGATGGTGATGGTTTTGAGTAATCTGGTCATGGCCAACTCCTTATAGTGACTCGATAAACGTTATCTCTAAATCGGATAAACCTTTAGCCCACTGACTCAAATCGGGAATATCTTGAAAGCGGCCATAGAGAGAAGTGAAATGCCGAGATGAAACCCCTTCGGGGATCGGATCAATGACCCAATCGCTACTTTTACCAACCTTCATGAGCATGAAATAAAATCTCCAGAACAAGTCCTCATCGCTGAAGCGCTCATTCCAGCCCAGATTCAGGCGGCGCCGAAACTCACGTTTGTCGGTCCAGGGCGTGCCGCCGGGATTATAGGTGATGGTACTGTCATCCTCGCCCCCTAAACCGAAGGGATAAGCCCAGTCGTACTTATACTCATCGAAATAGGTGAGAAAGATGCGGCCCACCTGGAGGTAACCATCGGGGTTGCCGGGGTCGCTGAAGGAGAGCTTCCACCAGCCTTTAGCCTCCAGGGGGATATTGAGGTAAATAATGCGCATGGGGTTGGGGGCATACCAGGCACGGTGGCAATCAAAAATGACCCCGCCGGCGCCCGGCGGTCCGCCGGCGCCGCCCTCACCGGCCCCGATGATGTCCGCCCAGGCATTATGGGTCTCCGACAGCAGCGGGGCGCTGAAATCATTGGTCGGGGCAGCCTGCAAGGTCACCGTAGCATGGCGGGTCAGATTATGATTGATAAGCACCAAGGCGGTTATCGCCGGCCGCACGTCTTCGGGATTGGTGGGAGTACCCAGGTCGGCAATGAGAAACTGATCATTCAAGCCGGTGGTGCGCCAGGGCCTTTGGCGCACAGGATCCTGAACATTCCGGGCCGGCAAGGTCGCCACCTCGGAGGAGGGCGTAAGGGCGGCCGTGTCGAAAAACCGATTATCCCAGATCGCCCGGAGCTTCTTTCTTGCCGCCATAGGTTATCGCCACAGGCTGAGGATCGCCTCAGAGGTTGTGAAGTTCAATTCGGCGCCATGAATTTCAAAAATCTGCCCCGTAGCGATGCCGAAACTGCTGCGCCGGACTTTGATTTTATCCCCCAAATTAAGGTGGAACGACTGGTGTTTAATTAAGACCGTCACCTTCGGATGTTTCACTTTTACGAGATCAAGCACCTTATTTGCCAGGGCCTGAGCGTCGGCCCGATGCACCAGACACGTGTCCAGGGGGCCTAAATCTGTAGCCCAGGGGTAATTTACCAAGACCGCTTCATCCCGGGCCGAGACCTGGCGAAACTCCCGCCGCAACCACTCAACCCGCTCCTGGCTGGGGGCGCCTTGGGGGTTTTTGTCGGCCTCGGGATTACGGTCATAGTGCAGATAGACCCGGCGGTAGAGATCATCATCGCCGTCAGCGCCCTCGGGAGACTGGAGAAATTCGACATCCGTCAATTCCAGGATCGGTTCGCCGGTCAACGGGGCAATTTCCGCCAGGAAAAAGCGGCCGTCATTTTTCACGGCATACAGGGCCGGGAGTCCCGTGAGCAATTGATCGGTAATGTCGGCCAGGGCCGTGGGGGAATCCACCATCAGCCCCGCCTCATACGGGAAGGCGACATTAAACGCGGCCAGGGCAGGCAGGTCAAAATCCGCCACCGCGTTCCATTTGCCCCAGAGTACCAATGCCGCCCGGATCATCTCGCCGATCAGGTGTGTATAGGCACCCAGAGCCGGGGAGATGAGACCCCGAACGTCCACCGTGATGTTGACGCCACTCCCCACCTCGGCCAGTAACAGAGTCGATCCCAGGATAAAACTCCATTCATCCCACCGGTAAAAATCCTGGCCGGCCTGGGTTAAAAACTGGATGGTCACCCCGTCCGCCAGGGGAATGGGAATTTCCTTGAAAGAGAAAGCCCACGTATCATTGACTATAAATGCTGGGGCGTAATAACTCCCCAATACTGACTGATCGCCGACCTCATAATCGTCAAGCCCCGCGGGATCGGTAAAGGCCACTCTATACCCCGGATAAATTTCCTGAGCGAAAGGGTGTGTAACACCGCTGCCGGAGTTTATGCCAATCTGCCAGTCAAAGGTGGCCGCCATACAAGGACCACTGAGCGTTATGATTATAAAAACGTCTTGCGGGTCCCCCTCAGTCACAGAACAGACACCGGTCGCGGCGCCAATCGGCGTCCACGTCCAGGTGGGTTCCATGTGGCCGGCGCCGGAAAAGGTGACGCTCAGCCCTCGGTTGAGGACTATGGGAGCGGCAGCGATGTTAATAGCAGAGGTGCTGCTGCCGGCATCACCGGCATCATAGTCGTTTACCCCCGGCACACCTGGAGCGGTGAACTGGATTGAATACCCCGGAAACAACTCAATGGGAGAGGTATTGGGAATCTGATTATTTGTATCCCAGGTAGCGCCCCCGTCCTGGCTCCACTTGAACCGGACGGCCCCGCCGACGTTGCCGCCGGTGGTGATTTCCACCCTGACCGAATCACCCGGATTATGGGCGGCTACCGACATAACCCCAGGAGCCGCAGCTATGGGCGTCCAGGTACAAACATCATCCGGTTTCCAGGTAACTCCTCCGTCATCAGACCAGATAAACTGCGGAGGGACTGGATCACCAATATCACCGGATCGGGTGACCTTAGCTTTGTAGGCCAGTTTGCAATCACCGGTATAAATCCCGGATACCGCCATGACTCCATGACTGACCGATGGGCTTTTAACCAGAGTGGTGCTGTCGTAGGCCAGTTTCCAGGTGAGGATGCCTTCCCCCCGCCAGTCCGCATCGCCGCCCAACTTCCACCTGTACGTGGCCAGCCCAACCTCAGGCCCGGAGGACCCTTGGCTGTTCAGGGCGGTGATGCTGTCGATCTGGATTATCCATTCAGCCCGGATCAAACTGCCGGTATAGGGGCCGAAGGTGTACATGCCAGCCGAGCCTTCGCCGTCCTTGCGGGCCGGGAAGACGTCTTTTGGAGCCCACCCGTGACTGATCGGGGCATTATCGCCGTTGACTGCATCCAAAGCATGGCAAACGTGGCAGGCCAGGGCATATTTCCAGGGATAAATACCCGGATTGGTGGTGGTAATCAGGATGGGCTTATAATTTTTGACCCGCCCTAAAATCGCCGGAACGGTCTGGTCCCAGCTCTCCTCTACCACCTGGACAGATTCAGGCAGTTCATAATCCGGGATGGTGATTTCCAAGCTCTTGGTTTTGTCGTAAATGGCCAGAGTTAATTTGTTATCAACCCAATTATATTGACCCACCCGTCCGGTAAAGACCTGCCTAAAGTCGCCATAGGCAAACCCTTCCCCGCCCATCAAAATAATGAGGGGCTGATCCCGCAGGTTCCAGGCCGGGGACAGGAGTTCCAGCCAGGTGACGCTGCTAAAGGCGTCCGGCCGGTAATTCGGTTCTATGTCCAGTTCCAGTTCGCCCCAGGTGGAGACATGATTGGGGCTCAGAATAGGGTTGGCCGGACTGGAGAGACGGGGCAATCCGATCTGCGTGCCCAGATAACAGCGCTCGTCTAAAATCACGGTATGGGTAGCGAAATACAGGGGCAGGAGGAAACCATCTGCGATGCGCATGGCGCTGGTTTCCACCAGGAATATCCTCACCGCATCGGATTTTTGGATCCACCGGTCAAAATCAATGGGCGGCATAGGCATCTCTACCGTCGCGCCGGAGCCGGAATCCGGATCTCGCCGCGCTTAATGCCCTGATTGGTGAGATCGAAGAACAGGGTCTTGTTTGCCTTCAGGATGGTGCGGCCGTCCGGGGTGACTACCGTAATGGGAATTTTGGCCACCAGGTGGGACGGCCCGCCCCCGCCCCCGCCCCCGCCCGGGGCGGCCACGGCCCGGAGCTTCTCTGGCCAGTCCGCGGGCAAAATCTTCTCATCCTTATGGACAAAAGCCAGGGTGTCATGAGGCACATCCCAGCCGCCCGCGGCTGAAGCCAAAGCCAGGACCCCGAATGAGGCGGCCATGGCCGCGGCAGCTGTGCCGACCATCGGAGCCAAGATCGTATTGAAAGGAAACGGCACGGCGGCCATGACCGAGGCCACGCCGGCGGCGCCAGCTATGGCCGCTTGGCTCCCGACACCGGACGCTGCTCTTTTCTTGTCCGCCCCCTCCCCAAAAATCAGCATCACCAACTGCGCAGCAATCCACTGAAGCACCATCTGTGCAATCATCTCCACAAACGAAGATAGGATAGATTGCCAGATATTTTTCAGAGCGTCCTTGAGCGTCACGGTGCCGGTAATGATCCCTTGGAGGCTCATAGTAAAGGCCCGGCTCACCGACTCCCAAACCTGGCCCCATTGCTCCTTTATGGCCTGGGTGATTCCAAAGTCCGCCTTTTTCATGTCCAGGGCGTGTTTCTTTTTAAGTAATTCCATGTCTTTTAGATGTTTTTGGTAGGCCCGTAGGTCACCCTTTTCTAAGTTTGCTTTATTCTGCGCCGCCTCCAAATCTTCTAAGTGTTGCTGTTGCTTTAATTTCTTATATTCTCTCAACTCCTGGACCCGGCTCATGACCCCCATTTTGGCCAGGTGGGCGATATTCTCCTGCTTCATTTCGATATCTAATTTGTTGAGCTGGTTTTCATGGTCTATCAGGTCCTTCTTGTGTTTAATCGCATCCTCGCCGGCCTTGATCTTGCTCTTGATGAGGTCAATTTCCGACTGCAACCTGAGCTTGTTTTGCTGCTGTTCCAGGGTAACGATCTTATGCTGCACCTCTTGATAATCCTTGGTGCCCACACTGGCGAGCAACAGTTTGCCCTTCCAATAATCGGCCTCAGCCTTGAGGCGCGCGGCCGCGCTGGCCAATTCCTGGGCTTTGAGGGCCTCCTTCTCCTCGGAGGTGGCGGCTTTGCCGGTGGCCAGTTTCTTGGCCCAGAAGGCCTTTTCCATCTGCAGGCTCTGGGACTGGAATTTAGCCTCAACCGCCTTGATTTGCTCCAGTTCTTGGACCCACTGCTGGACCCGGGAGGACCCGCCGGTGCCCTTGCCCGGTTCCTTGGGGTTAAAAAGGTCTCCGTCGCTTTTTGAGTCCTCTTTACCCTTACCCGCCCCGCCGGGAAACTTCGCAAATAGTTTCTCGATATTTCCCAAGGCATCTTCATATATTTTGGCGGTGTTCGCCATGGCCGCCTGAGTTATGGCCTGCACCCGGAGGTTGCCTCGTGCCCAGGCCTCGGTGATTTCCTTCCAAGATAAATGTGTGGCGGCAGTTAAAACGTCCAGCCATCCTTTCCACTCCGCCGTCAACCCCGCCCATTGCGCTGACAGCCGGTTAATTAAATCAGATGTACCGGCCCGGATTAACTCGAAAGTCAGCAGGATACTCTTCAGGGAGTTTCCGAAGGTGACCACCGCCTGTGGCCCCTCTTTGCTGAAATAACTTCCCAATGTAATTAAGACCGGGATAAGTTCTTCTCCAACTTTGTATTTTAAGGCGTCGGCCACCAGGCCAACGTCAGACATCCCCTCCTTGAACGCCTTAGACTTGGCAGCTGAAATGTCGTCCAGGGTCATGCCAAGGTCAGATAGGCGTTTTTTCATTGCTTCTGCAGCGTCTTCGGTCATTTTCATCAACCCGGGCAAATCGGAAACCGAACGGCCAAAGAGGCTAGTGGCCAGCATATTGCGCTCGGTACCCTCTTTCATCTCCTTGAGGCGGTTGATGGCATTGAACATAATCTCGTTCATGCTCAAGAGGTTGCCGCCGGCATCTCGAGTCACAACTTTATTGGCAACGAACGCCCCCTCATTAGCTTTAAGCTGCCGAGTCATGACGATCATGGCCCGGATAACGGTGTCGCCTTCAACCCCGAAACGCTTGAAAGTTTGCAGCAAGGCCTGGGCATCGCCGATATTCATTCCCATGACCACGCTAAATTTTTTTGCCTCCGAGTTCATCTGCACATAGGTGTCAACGGAACTCTTGAACAAGGCCCCCCCGGCCAGGATGGCGCCGATGCCCATTGCAAACTTACCCAAACTACCCAGAGAGGAGGATATGGCGGAGACGGAATTGGTGACGCTGCCCTGCATCTGCTTCATGCCGCCGGTGACGCTTTGGGCCATGCGATCGAAGGGCGTCTGCATACCCTGCACGCCCCGCGTGACCGTCTGTACGGCCTGGTCCATGCCGGTTTTGAGCTCGCCGGTGCTGGCCCCTACTCTTACGTCGATCCGGTCGTCAGACATTGTGGTTCCTGTTTTAGGCCATCAACCCGCCGAGGGCCTGCCAATCGGCGATGAATTCCTGCAAGGTGGCGGTTTCTCCCGGGCCGTCCGCCGGGGCCGGGCCGTCCGCGAGGCCGGCTAGGCCCGACATCAACCTCGCCATCTGGACGTGCGCCGGGGGATAGCGCCGCCAGTAGCTGCCCAGTTCCCGCAGCCGGGGGAAGGTCATGTACTCGTCGATATACTCATACGTCCAGCCCGTCGCGGTGATCAGGCCAGCGTAGAGTTCTCCCCAAGCGAGTCCATCTCCTCCACCGGCGCCGGTTCCCCCTGGAGCAGCCCGCTCAGGCCCATGATCGCCCTGATCAGCTTAGGGGCGTTGACCAGGTCCACCAGGTCTTCCAACTCATCCCGGGTGAGATCGGGATAATTACGGCTGACCGCCTCAAAGATCAGCGTCAGACAATCGTCCAGCATCTCTGTGGTAAGAGTGAGACCTAATGACGGGCCAACTGCCCCCATCCGTTCGATGATGGGCATGACCTTGCGGATACGCCGCCAATTCAGCGGCGGGACCACGAATTCTCGGTCGCCCAGTTTAATCTGCTCGCCGTCAAAGCGGGGTACAGTTTCGGTCATGCCCTAACTCCCCAGACTCAGCAGGCCCAGTGCATCGTCATCGTCCGCCTGAGCGCTAAAATCCATCTCCTGGATCGTGAAATCGCCCCGCTTGGTGGGCAGGGTGAGTTTGTCGCTGACACACCGGTTAAGGATGAGGGTCACTTTTTCACCGTCGAAGTTGCCGATCAGGATGGCCTTGAAGGTCGGCGTGGTGCCCGCCTCCGGGTTGACAATGGTGATGGTTTTCCCCACCAGGGTCGAGGTGTAGAGATAGTCGAACTTCAGCAGCTTGCCCTGGTCCGCGGCCGCATAGGTATAGGTCCCGGTGGCTTCAACCAGGGAGTATTCACCGGTGGCAGGGGCGCCGCTCACCCGCGTTAAAGGCTGCCCGTCCGTGGCCAAATTGTTCTTGCGGAAGACCACCCCCAGGTTGGTGTGGAAGGTGGCGCCGTTGGCCACGGTGATGGTGTAGGGGCCGGGGGTGGCGGGGATGGTGCCCGTCTCGCCCACCACGGGCACCACCTGGCCCGTGGCCGGGGTGGCTCCGAAAAACAGGCCGCCCATGAGGTCGGCGGACAACCGAGCCAGCTTAGCTTTGCAAGTGATCTTGCCTTCGGAGACGCCCACGGCGTCGGGAAAGACCTTCTGGCCGATGAGTTCCTTTTTGGTGAGTGCTACTTCAACGCCCACTTCCTGGAGGATTCCGAATTTAACCGGAGTGGGGACCAACACGCCGCGGCTGATGCCGTAAAGATTTCCGGCCCCGAAAATGATAGGTTTGCCCATGACTTATTCTCCTCTCAGGCGCTGCTTCAAAACGTCCTTGGCCCGGAGCAGCAGATTCCAGGCTTCGGTATCCCGGGACACGGGGGAATTGGGGAAAAACTCCTTGAACCAGGCCTCTACCAGCCCGTCGGCATCCATTGCCTTCTCCACCTGGTGCGTGACCACAACTTCGTTATCGTCCTTGCTCTTGCTCATAAATCACCTCACGTAACTAGAATTTCCACCGGGATCACCACGCTGGCCTGGCCGTCCAGGAGTCCCTCGTTTTTCTCGATCTTGCCGCTGATCCGGCAGTAAATCACCAGGCCTCCCAGGGTCTGGTCTTCTTGATCCGAATCGGGCGCCAGGGCGGCCTCAATGGCATCGATCAGGGGATTGAGGATGTTGCCCGGCGCCGCGTTTTTGTCCTCATTCAGCCGGGCATAAAACCCCATATCCACGTACAGCAAATGCTTCGCCGGCAACCCCTGCCCCTGGTGCTGCACGTTCTCACCCGGGCCTTCCTCCATAAACAGGGCCGGCTGCTCCTCCGGGGCCACATCCTTGGCCAGGCGAGCCCGGCGCGAGGTGGTAACGAACCCGGACAGGCTCTTGACCTGGTCGAACAGGGCCTGATAAATGGCTTCCCGGTTAATCAACCCTTCACCCCTTTAAGCACCGCCGCCGCAATGGCGGCCTTGATCCGGGCCTCGTTATCCCTGAGGCTCGACCGCAAGAAGGATCGCTCCGGCATCTTTGATCCCGGATGCTGCACCGATTTGCGCACCAGGCCCTGGCCGCCAGCCTGAAAGGCCAGGGCCTTTTTGTTGCGGGGGCGAATCACATGCGCACGGGTGACGCCGCCGTATTCGTGGATGGCCCCGTAGGCTAAGGCCAGGCCGACGCTGCCGATGATGCTGGCCCCATCATCCTTAAATTCGGAGTTGATCTTGCGGCGCAGGGTACCGCTGCGGTTTTTTAACACTACACCGGAAACCTTTTGTTTGGCCGTCCGCTCCACGTTATAGGTCTCCGCCCTCACCGCCTGGCGCACCAGCCCGTCCACCCGGGGGTGCACCTGGCCCAGGTGGGCGATCACCTGTTCCTGTCCGGTCACCACGGCCCTGATCATACCGGCGCCACCTTTTTGTAGGCCTGGAGCACGGTCTTGACGCTGGCAGGCATGTCCCTGGTTGAGAAGGTAATGTTCTGGCCGGACATGGTGGCCGCATCCTGGCCGATGTGATCCCGCTCCTTGAAGCGCACCCCGATCAACTCCAGGGCGGCCTGTTCCAGGTCGGCCGGAGTGGCGGCATAGCCCCGGGTGCAGGCTAACTCCACGTTGCCCCGGCCCCTGGTAAAGACATAACCCTTAAGCCAGACGGCGCTGGGACTGAAGCGATAACCGTAGGCAGTGGAGGTGGACGCCGGGAGAATCGTCACTCCGTCGATCACCAGAGACGCCACCGCGGTCAGGGGCGGCCGGCCCAGCACCAGGACGTCCCCGCCATGGCCGTTCAACACCAGTGAATAGTTCTGAGATGGCACCTGGTAGCCGAGGGCCTCCGGCCCCTGGATAAAGGCGCTCACCGCAGTGATGAGCCGGGCCAGAAGGGTGTCCGCCGCATCCGTGGTGAGATTCAGCCAGGCCCTGAGGTTTGACAGGGTGGTGAGGTCGCCGGCAGCCATTTAGCTCTTTTTGGCCTTGGCCTTGTCCGGAGCCTCTGTTTCCGGCGCCTCTGTTTCCGGCGTAGGTGCGGCCGGTGACACGATCTGGGTGAAGCCGTAACCCGGTTCCAGGAAGACCTGGGCCTCGTCGGGGACTTCCACGACGCCTTTGACCACCGGATATTCCTGGCCCTGGAAGCTCACGTTGCCGCAGCCCTTGGGAGCTTTTAGTTTCATTCATGTCTCCTGAATAAGGGCGGACACATGGATCCGCCCCTACGGTCAGCCGTCGGCGATGTTGGTGATCAGTCCCCAGGCCGGCGGGAAGTAGTTCTGCAGCACCTCGTCCACGGTGATGGAGAAATCCCGCTTCAGGCTGGTGAGTACCCAGTCGATCTGCATGTACTCCCAGCGGGTGCGCACCTGGACCACGTTCTGCACCCCGGAGAGGGTGTAGGGCAGGGTCATGCACTCGAACAGGATGGTGCCCGGCGGCAGATCCGGATGCACCTCCACCGGGATTTCCATCCCGGTAATGGGGTGGATATAGCCGGTGACGTTGACGCCGCCCAGCACCGCCCCCTGGCGGGTGTCGATGGCAAAAGTCACGACGGTGCCCGACGCCCCGGTGAGCACCTTGGCGCCCATGTTCCGCTTTTCCCGACCGTTCACCCAGATCGTGGTGGGACTCACCTTGTAATTGTTCCAGAAACTCACTAGGGCCTCGTTGATCTCAACGATCCCGGTCTTGGTATCCGCGGTCAGGGGCGTGCCCGTCCCGGGGGTGCCGGTGGCCATCGTCTTGATATAGGCCCCACTGCCGCTCTTGAAAATCTGATACAGCAGACCGTCGAAAATCAGGGCGTTTTTAGAATTGTCCGAGCCCGGCAGGTCGCCGATCACCTGGGTGCCCGTGGCCACCGGAGTGGTGATCAGGCAGCTGTTAATGGTGGTGATGTTCCCCAGTTTCAGGGCCTGACCGTCCTCGCCCCAGTACCAGGCATAGGCCACCGCCCCGGAAACCGCGACGACGCTGGCCCTGATGGAGTGGGTGTTGACGCCGTCGTCGGCGGTGGTGACGTTAGCCGCGGCCGATTTCTGGCCCGAGCCGCCGCCGTAAATCTCGGTGGTGCCGTCGCCATTGGCCCGGCTGACCACCGCGGGGACGCCCCCGGCCACCGAGGCGTTGCGGTAGCCCTCCAGGGTCAGGGCCACGCAGTGCACCACGTACTTGGTCTTGAGTTTGCAGCTGCCCCCGGTGGCCACGTCCGCCAGGGTCGGGGTGGGTGTGGTGCCCAGGGCCACCGCAGCGCCGTTGCCGCCCAGGATAATGAACTCCTCCTGGATCATCAGGGAGCGCAGCAGCCCTTCCACCGCCGCCGCGGTGATATCCATGTAGCCCTTGCCCGCGGCCTGGGCCTGGAAGGTGACGTAGTCGTCCAGCACCAGGGTGCGGTAGGCCGCCAAATAATCGGCCACGGCGGTGGTGACGATGCCGCCCCGCCGCCCCTCTCCAGCCCCGGCGCTGAGGCCGGCGGTGTTGATGCCGGTGATGGCCTTCCAGTTGGCCTGGACGCCTAAGCCGCCTCCCACCCGGGGAATTTTGTTGCGCAGGGGGGTGAGCACGGGGTAAAGGGTCTTGGCCGGGGCTTCCAGGTCATAACCCTTGAGGCCTTGCGTGGCCCCGGTGCCGCCCAGGGCCGTGGTGAAGGCCTTGACCATCTCGAGGCTGGGCTCTTGCAGCGCTTGCGTGATCAGTTGCAGAGTCTCGTTAATCATGGCAATTCTCCTTCCTTTCAACCCAGGCTGAGGGGTTTTTCGTGGGCCGCCTTGATGAGGCCCAGGGTGTCTTTGTTCTTGATCATGTCCTCTTCCGAGGGGCCGTCCGTCTTGGCCAGGGGCAGGGCGTCAGCGTCTTTGCCCACGGCCTTCAGCACACCCTTGGCCGGGGCCGGCTGGGCCTCCACCTTGGCCAGGCGCTCCTTGAGATCGGCGTTTTCCGATTTCACCTTGCCCAACTGCTCTACCTGGGCGCTAAAGTCGCCCTCCACCTTCTCCAGGCGCTCGCCCAGGTCCTTTACCACTCCTTCCAACTGCTCCAGTGTGGTCATATATGTACTTCCTCCTTGTGGCGCAGGCGTCGCCCCCTGCGAATAATAAACCTTGTTCATGGCCATCTCGCCCACGGGCTGCTCCAGGAGCGCCCGGACGTTGACCGCCAACTCCTCGGCCTCCTCGGCCGCAAAGTCCTTGAAAATCTCCACCAGGTTAAGAAAGGCCGCCTGCAGGCGGGCCGGAATACTGGAGCCGTCCCCCTCCGCCTCGGCCTCATAGGCCACATCGCCCAGCAAGCAGCGGAGGTCATAGAGCCGGGACGCCATGCGGCCCACGTCATTAAGCCGCTTTTGCAATGTCCCGGCCTCAGCCGCCGGTAGCGCAGGCGTTCCCGCCTGCGGTCTTTGAAAATCTTTCTCTTCCTGGCTGCCGTCCACCTTCACCAGCGTGAAGCGTGCGGATTTGATCATGGGATTGTCGGCCAGGGAGAGTTCCGTGGGCACTGCGGCGTAGTAGGTCAGGCCATCCACAACCCGTTTGGGGCCATAAGCTCCGCCGAAGGAAAAGCCGGTGTAAACCCCCGCCCGCACTTTGTTGACTTCGTTGGCGTCCACCACCTTGGCCACTACATCCACAGCCTGCTCAGTGTCGTTGAACTCCAGGGCGGTGAGCTTGCCCGCAGCCACCCGGGGATTGTGCATGGCCCGGAGGTTGCCCAGGCTTTGGCCGCCGCTGGCCTGAAAGATGTCGTCCGACCAGGTCTTGATGAAGGGCTTACTGGCCTCGTAATCGAAGACCTCTTTCTGGGGGTCAGGCTCCTGGGCCGCGGCCCGGCCATGAGCTTCCACCGTGCCGTCATCCAGTTCCACCACCTTGGTCAGGGGCGCAAAAAGAATTCTTTTCATTCTAACCTCCCAACATGGCCGTCATTTGGGCCATCTTTTCAGGATCGATCTGCACCGGGGTCTGACCCCAGAGCAGGCGCAGCGTGCTCTGTCCCTCCCGGGTGGAGAGCACATACCTCAGCCACTGAAATTTCTCCGGCAGGGCAGTGACGCCGGCGTCCCCGCCGGCAGACAAATACCTGTTCCAATCCCCAATCGCCTGTTGCAGTTCCCGGTTGGCGAAATCCTGATAGACTACTTGCATCCGCAGAGCTTCAGCCAGGGGCAGGGGCGCCTCCGGACAATGCCCCCGGGGACAACTGATTGGGAAAGTCCCCGCCAACTCCACCAAGGCCTGGTCATCCGGGGCTACCACCCCAAACAGGCGGCAGATCAGCGGCCGCCGGGTATAAATCTCGCAGCCGAACTCCCCCAAAAAGGGGCAGGCGGCCAGTGCCGGGCCGGTGGCATACTTCCCCGGATGCCTGATCTCCCTCCACTCAGACAGGGTCATGGTCCGGGCGTCCCCTTCGCAGCATTCCCGGCAACCCGGCTCACAGCTCATGGCCGGGATCTGCTTCTTCCAGGATTTGAGGAGGCGTTGGATCATTCCCCTTCTCCCTGTTGTTCCGACACCACCGGCAGTACATCGCAGACGCAATTAGGATGATAGGGCGGGCCCATATCCCCTGACGGGAAGGCCTCATCCAGGGGAATCACCCCGGCGTCGGCGTTGTCGTCACACTCGTCCGGCGCGTCGTGCTCGCTGCCCAGGATAGATTCCTTGCCGCTCACCACCCCGGATTCCCGGTAGGCCATCAGATTGCCTTCCACGTCTGCCCGAGCGATCTCGGTGCGGGCGATCATGTCGCTGCGCGATTCCGAAAAGCCGAAATTCTCCTGCAGGGCCTGGCCCAACTGCTTGGTGCTCCAGCCTTCTTCCACCGCCTGGGTGACATCGGCCCGGAGATAATCCCGGGTGGACTCCTGGATCTTGGTCACCAGCTCGGCGGCCCGGTTCTCGGCCCACTCCACCGCCAGCGTATTGACCTGGCTGACGATGGCCTTATCCTCAACATCTATCTGAGTGAAGGCCGCCAGGCCGCCGTTCTGCGCTGCCTGGGCCAGCAGCGCCGCTACCTCATCCTGAGTGGCCTCGATCCCCTCAAACCGCAACTCCATGAGGAGCCGCCAAATCTTGGCCCCCTGATCCTCATCCGTTTTGGACAGGCCCAGGGCCTCGCCGAGCCGCTCCGCCGAAGCCTGGGCATCGGCCTTGAGGGCCGCTTGCATCAACTTCTGCAACTCAGCCCGGGCACTGACAACCTCCGGCCGCTCCCGGTCTATGGGCTTTATTTTTTTGTTCTTAGCGACCTTGGCCAGCTTCTGAGCCGGGTGTGGATGCGGCCCTGCCACATCCGTGGACTTCTTGCCATCCCCCGGCTCTGGGGTCCCTGGTTCCCCATTGGTATTCAGTGGCGCCGACGTCCCCACCTGCGGTCCTTCCGGCAGCGCCGGCGGCGCCTTCCCAATGTCATCCAGCAGCACCGGGCCCGCCACGGTCATGAGGAAATCCGGCACGCCGTCTTTCTCATAGCCCCGGTCCTGGCGGATTTCGCTGCGCCGCCGCACCCCGGAGCGCAGACGAATCTCATCAATCTCCGCCTGCTCCTTGGGCTTGGTGGTGCTCTCTTCTTCCCAGGCAAACTCTACCAGGTTAAAACCGCCCCGCTCCAAACCCTCGTCAACCCCGTCCTTGACCCATTCCTGCAAGGGCGCCAGGCCCTCCTCCAGGGACGCCTGCTCGGCGGTTTCGGCGGTGGCCCGGTTCATCTGCTGCACAAAGGCCTTGGGCGACAGGGAGAAACAGTAGCACACCACCCGGGCGAACCACTCGTCAATGGGGTCTTTGAGGGCGGCCTCTTTCATGGAATGCGGCGTCATGCCCTTGGGCACCCAGGTGCCCCGGCGGCGCTGGGCGGTGTTGCCGGCGAAGAGGCTGTCCCAATATTGCTGCCACTCCCGGATCTGCTCGGTGGACCAGGATTCGGACACCTCCAGCAGGGAGTCCGGCAGATTCCCCTCAGTGTAGTATTGCAGCAGGTGGAGCTGCCGCCGGATGACGAGGTTGACGGTGATGATGATCTGCTCCACCGGGGAGAGGCCGTAAACCCGCCAGGATAAGGGATTGCGGGGAAAGTAGATCAGCTCCGCCTGGGTATAGTTCGCGGCCACCACGCCCTTAAGGACCTGCTGGTAGGCCGGCAGCGGCGGCGCCGGCGTCCGCCCGGAGTCGTCCAGCACCGGCTTGATCAGGGCCCCGTCCATCACTTCCAGGGCATAAAGGCCGCCGCCCCGGTCGGGCCGGGGATAGAGGGTGGCGCAGTCGCCCACGAACATATCCTCCATCCACATGCGCAGCCATTGATTCCAGCGATGCATCCGGTCGGGCTTTTTAAACAGGGCCTTGGCCTGCTTGGCTTGGGCCTCCGCCGCGGCCAGGAGGCGCTTGCCGCCGGCGGCGGTCTCCTCCGTGGCCTGGATGTTCCAGGAGAGCTTGCACAACTGGTCCTTGCGGGTCTCGATGGCCAGGCGCACCAGGTCGCAGTTCAGGGCCAGGGCCCGGAGGTGCCCGAAGGAAAGGGGCTCCTCGCCCCGGGGCTGGGTCCTGAGGTTGTAGCCCGGCGGGTAATCCCACTGGCGGCCTTTGACCGACGGCGGGGCCGCCGGGGCCTGGGGCTCGCCGGGGCCGAACCAGGCCTCGTCGAATCGTGGGGCGGGCGTCCCCGCCCGCCAGACGCTCGTCTTGCCGCTCACCCGATCCACGATGCCCAAATCCAAGGGCTTTTTATTGCCTGAGTTGAGCAAGCTCCGCCTCGGTTTTTTCCATCAGCACGTCGGCCAACTGCCTCTGGGCTTTAAGCCCCAACAGCCGCTCCTCCAAAACCTGAATCTGCAACTGGCGGTTTTCCTCCGCCAGGGCCTGGACAATTTCGATTGCCGCTGGTTTTGTGTCAGCCATGCAGCCCCCTAAAAGTAAACAGTGCACTTCAAAATAGCGTTCTCGCCTCCGGTTCGGATGGCCTTGAAGCAGTATTCAGATTTTTCATTTTCAGCTAACCATCAACCCCTGGCCCCTGACCCCTGCCGTCTGCCCCTTCCTCCGGGCCTCCTCCGCCTGTTGCTTCTCCACCTCATCCCGGTAATAATCGAACAAGCCCATGCCGGCGCCCCCTTCCAGGAGCGTCATGGCCCCTTGGAGGGCGTCGGGGCCGTCGTCATTCACCGTCTTGGAGGGGAAATAGAGCAACTGCTCCATGAGCAGGTCCTGGTTGCCCTGGCCCCGGCAGAAGCGGATCTGGCCCCGCTCCACCTTGGGGGACATGCCGGAGATCCGGGTTTCCTTGTTGACCGTCTGATCCGTGCCCTTGATCGGCAGATGAAAGCCCCGCTGGGCCGCGGCCCGGTCAAATTCACGAAGCAGCAATTTCTGGAAGGCCACCACCTCTACCCCGAACTGCCAGTAGCCCCACTGCTCATGCCGGGCGTATGCCGCGGCAATAGCGGCGTCGATGGAGGCCTTGCGGATATAGGCGTCCAGGACGTAATAGATCATCTCCCGCCGGTCCCAGCCCACGGTGATGATGGCCTTGAAATCGGAGCTGGCGTTGGCCTCGACGCTCGGGTCGAAAAACCCGGCCACCACCAGGTGCTTGCCGCTCAACTCCTCGGGGTGATAAAACTTGAACCAGTCCTCCTGGAAGACGCCTTCCTCATTCACCGGGTTGTTCTGCTTCTCGGTGTTGAAGGCCAGGCTGCCCATCATTTTTTTCTGTTCCAGCAGCTTGGCTACCGGGTGCAGGGACGGCCAGAACGACACCAGCATGGTCTTGCCGTCTGGCCCGGTCTCCTCGTTCAAGGCTCGGTACAGGTGCCGCTGCCAGTGGCGCCAGGGCTCGTCCTGCGAGTGGATGGCAATCCACAGGGCGCTCCTGTTGGCCAGAATCGTCCCGATCCACAGAAGGCTCCCGGTGGCGTCGATGGACGGGTAGACCGCCCGGGTGACCCAGGCCAGGAGCTTGCGCACCAGGTCGGGGCTCTTGACGTTCTGGTCGTTTTCCAGGTCGTCCAGAATCACCAGGTCAGGGCGAAACTGCTTATGCTTCAAGCCCCGCAAGCGCTGGCCCCGGCCCCGGGCCTTGAGACGCACGTCGTTGAGGGTGACAAAATCGTCCACGGCCCAGTTGTCCCGCACTAACTCGCCGAAATCACACTTGATCCGCTCGTTGTAGAGCAGCTCCAAATAGATGTAGCCGGTGAGGTCTGAGGCCAGGTCCTCGGTATCGCTGCCCAGGATGATGAAATGGCGCAGACCGTGGCAGATCTGGTGCAGAGAATACCCGAAGGATACGATGGTGGACTTGGCCCCTTCCCGGGGCGCGGCGTCCACCGTCGGGGTCACCACCTCCCCGGGGCCGGGGCGCCGGTCAACCTGGGCGATTAATTCATGATGAAACGGCGCCTCCGGGGCACTGAAATAATGGGGCAGGTAGGTGCGGAAAAACTCGAAATGATCGGTCTTGCAGCGATCCCGCCGGGCCGCCTTGGCGGCCTCGGAGGTATCCACAAAGGCGGAGACTTCCCGGAAGAGGCGGCCGAGGATCTGGTCGGCCTTCTCCTGAAACTGCTTGCGGGTGAGCTTCAGCTTGAGGGTGCGCGTCGCCATGATTTATTTATTCCAGGCTCCGGAACCAGGTGCGGATGCGGCCGCCGATAAGCTGCAATTCCCCCGGCGGTAGGTTCTCGGCCTTGAGAAAATCGGTGAATTCCTTCATAACCTCAACCGCCATGACCCGGAGATCCATCGCCTGGCGCTCCACCGACTTGATGGCCGCCATGGCCTTGTTGATGGCATCGAAGGTGGCGTTATCCAACACCCCTTCTTCTGCCTTACCCTCCAGGGTGGTCAGGTATCTCTCCAGGGCCCGGCGCATCCGCTCGGCCAGGTCCCGCGGGCTGGCCAGGGCCGCGGCCCGCTTGGCTTCCCAGCCTCCCTTGGTGCGCCACTTATACAGGGTGTTGGCGCTCACCGGCAGGATCTGGGCGATTTGCTCGGCGGTTTTGTTCTCCCGGACGTAGAGACGCTCGGCCTCATCCCAGTATGCTTCTTCCTTGCGCCCGGCCATCAGCCCCCCAGGTCCTTCTGCAGCTTGCGGGCCTCCGCCAAAACCTCCATTAATTCCTTGGCCGCCTGGAACACGTGTCCATCCTTGATGGAGTCCAGGTCGTCATCCCGGAGTCGGAAGGTGCTGACATTGATATTTTCTATGAGCTGGTCTATCTTGATCAGCAAGGCCCGGAAGCGCTCCTGCTTCTCCACCATTGCCCCTTTTTTCATCAGGTCCAAAGCGTCCGCCATATCATCTCCCCAGTAAAAACGGCAGCGCCCGGGCCGTCAGGTCCAGCAAAAACGCCAGGAGCCACAGGGCGCCCAGGAGGTAGGCCAGCTTCAATTTGAGGGGGCTGATTTTGGCGTCCACCTTGGCCTCGATCCGGGCCAGCGCATCCTTGGTATCCAGGACCACGCAGGTGTGACCCGGGTCCCGATGTACCGCACAGGGGCAGTTTTCCAGCTTTTGCAATCTCCCCTCCCGATTTTTGCTCCCGGCCTCCTGCCGTTCCATCCGGCCGCTGATCTGCGCCCGCAGCAGGCTGATTTGGTGCATGAAGCGCCCGTCGATCCGCTCCAGCAACAGGGGGAAGTTTCTCCGGGCTTCCTCGCTCAAGCCATCCAGCAGCGTCGAATTCTCCGGATCAGGATACACGGCGGCTCAGTCCCGTAGCCCCGGGCGTCCCGCCTGAGGACCGGCGTCGATGCCGGGGAAGGGACTGGGGGCTTGCTCATCTTTCAGTCCCACCGGCTCTTTGGTGATCAGGCGCAAGACCAGGTTGATAACGGTCAGGATGCCCCCCTGCACCTCGGCGTCGATGACAAATCCGAACCGGCTCTGGGCCACCAGGGCCACCCCGGCCACCAGGTTGATCCACAAAGTCTTTGACCTATACCAGGCTTTCTTGTCCACGACCCCTCCCTCTTAAATCGGTGATCCCCCGAACCGGCCTGACGGCACGGCTAACGGCCTCGGGGGCACGGCCAGCCACGACATGGGCTTACTTGACGCCGGCCTGTCCGGCTAATTCCTGGGCCGCCTGGGCCTGCAAATCCAACTGTTCAATCTGCCCGGCGCTGGCGCATTTCTGCTTTTCAATGACATCGGCCAGGGCCAGGGCCGTATCAGCGGCCACCACTGCCAGCCGGACCTTGTCGTCCACCTGCGACCCCGGCGACCCCAACTGCCCCACCAGGAAATCATAAAACCCGTTGACCAGACCCACCGCTCCCTTGACCTTGCCGAAATTGCCGGGCTTATCGCAGCAGCCCGTTAGCAGTATCAACAGTCCGGCCAAAACCAGGATCAACCGAAAGTATTTCATTGTTGTTCTCCCTAAAAGTTCAGGTTCGTTTCCTCATCTTTCCATAATTGCAAACTTTTTTGTTGCCGCTATTGCCGCTATTGCCGCTAAAGTTGCATCAAGGCAAAAAAAATGGCCCCCGAAGGGGCCATTTCGCCATGTAGGGCGGGCATTACCCGCCATCGTTAAGCCGGTTGAGGACCGCCAGGTATTCATCGAGGGACGATTTCGCAATCAGCCACTTGCGGCCGGTCTTGATACCCACCAGGGTTTGGTTTTCGCAGAGCTGGCGCACCCGCCGCTCTTTCAGGTGCAGCCGGTCCGCCGCCTGGTCAGTCCGCAACCACTTCTCCTCCCGACTCTGCGCCGCCACCGCCGGATGCCAGTTAGCCATTGTGCTCTCCCTGCCCTATTTCCTCAAGGCCGCCAGGGTCAGCGGCCCCTCAACCTCCAGCGGGCATCCCGCCCGCCGTCCTTCTTCAGGTCGCCACCCGGTCCCAGGGGTACCTGGGGCCGGGGTCGGCCTTGCGGCCCGGGGGGGTCGCCACGTCCTCATGCCCCACCACGTCTTCCAGCCCATAGGCGGCAAACAGGGCCTCGATAATGGCCCGGTTAGCCTCTACCTGGCTCGCCGGCCAGGCATCCCCCCGGCCGACGTTTTCAATGCCGATGGAGAAATTATTGACCCCGGACTCGCCGTCATACGACGACACCCCGGCGTGCCAGCCCCGGAGATTGAAGGGCAGCAGCTGGTAGACCGTGCCGTCCTTGCCAATGACCAGGTGCGCCGACACCCCGGCCTTGGGGCTGCACAGCCACGACAGCGCCCCGCTTAGGCTGTTGTCGCCGGTGTAGTGAATGACGATAATCCGGGGAGTGATCACCCCGCCATGATTCGGCGACGGCCGGTGTGTCACCCTTTTTCCGTTGAGATACAGCCAATGGTTTTTAACGGAGTACATCTGACTCCCTCCCTCAAATCAATCCCAAATCCCGGAGCACCGCCCGGGTCATGGTTTTGGGGTCATACCATCCCGGTTTAAATTTGCCGGTTTTGGACCTTTTTAGGGACGGCGTCCCACCGGGACCCGAAAAGCTGCTCATCATCACCGCCGGATCCCGATTCGGTTGTCCCACTTCGGCCTCAATTTCATCCCCTTCCATCTCGCCGCACCAACCGATCAGCCCCTCCCAGATTCTGGCCCGGTCCAGACAAGCCGTTTCCTTGGGGGCATCAGGTTTCAATCGTCCGCCCTGGCGGCCATCACCAGGAGCAACCACAGCAACAGCAGCAACAGCCGTCCCAATATCACCCCGGCCAAAATCACATATTGCATGCCTGTTCCCTCCGCCCCATTGCCTTGATGGCCTCGATGACCCGCTGGGCCTGAGCCAGGGTCAGCCATTCCGGGGCCGCCGCCTTAAAGCGGCCCCAGAGAAAGGCCTTCAGGGCCTGGTGGGCCTGGGCCGACTCCGGCCCCCACTCCTGTCCCGCCCGGCTCACCCGGCCCCAGAGGCGGCGGATGGTGAGCAGTTGCGCCTCGGTAGCTTTGAGCGGCAGGTTGCGGGCTGACCCCTGACCCCTGACCCCTGACCCCTGCTTCCCCAGGCACTTCTCCAGGTGCTTGATCACCAACGAGATCTTCGGCCCCTTCAGATCCTTGCAGCTCTTGACCCGGGCCACGCCCCAGAGCATCTCCCGGTAGCCGTCGTCACCCAGGCCCACGGCCCGCTGGAGCACCTTGATTTTCTTGATTTGCCCTTTGCTGATTTTCATCATGGCTATCTCCCTAGTTCAGGTAAGCCTGCTTGCCCCGTATCACGTTCTGCTCCATCATCTTTCCCTGGTACAGCGCCTCGATGTGGGCCACACCGATACGCATGAGCAAGAGCGCCACTGCATCACAGGACTTGTCTGCTTCTTGCCGCCAAAGTTCATCCATGCAAGCCATCCGCTCCAGCGCCTCGATGTGGGCCACACCGACACGCATGAGCAAGAGCGCCACTGCATCACAGGACTTGTCTGCTTCTTGCCGCCAAAGTTCATCCATGCAAGCCATCCGCTCCTTGGCGTGCAGGACGAGTTTGGCCCGGGCTTTGGCATTTTCATTCGTTCCCTTGAGCCACTTGATAAATTTCTTCACGCTTCCGCCCGCCTTGATAAATTTCTTCACTCTTCCTCAAGTCTGTCCAGCCATAAACCAATCCGGGCGAGGATACAACCCATCAGGACAGCCGCAATCCCGAGTCCGAGGACGAAGGCCACAATTCTAACGAGTCTCATGCGCCCTCCCGCTCCAAATCATCTTTTACGCCACCGGCCCGGCGCCACAAAGTCTCGGGCGCAATCGCCGATAGGATCACGTGATTGCTGTCGGTGATTATGATGGCCCTGGTTTTACGCCCGAAAGTGGCGTCCACTAAGCGCGCCTCTGCCGCCGCCCGGCGCTTCAACCTTTTCATGGGAGAGGACCCCGGCATCAAGATGGCGTCCACTTTTGCGGCCGCCACCAAATTACCGTAACCTATATGGATATATCCATTTCCCGGCACAAACTTCTCTTTGCCGTTCATTTCGTGCGGCCTCCCTCCCCCATAAACGCCTCGCAGGCCGCCGCCGCCTGGCTGGCCTCGTGCAGATTTATCTCAGCCCCACAAGCTGGACAGCGTAACCCCAGGCTCACGCCGTTACCGCCTTCTTGATCTGCAAGAAGAAATCCTCGCTCTTCTTGATCACCGGCCCGGCCCAGGCGCACTTGAGTTCCCCGATATAAGTGCCCTCCGGCTGGTTAGTGTCCGTGCCCGTCAGATCGACGCTCACAATCCCCTGGGCCGCCCGAGCCTTATTAAATGAGGCGTCCAGCTTGGAAAAGGTGTAGGCGCTATCCGATTTGTCCTTTTTCACGCCCAGGAGTAATGTCGCCCCGGAGAGATCCACCCCGGTCCCCAGGGCGTCCTTCACGGTAAAGGTGATAGTCTTGGCTTCCCCCTGCTTGATTGCTGTCTTTTTCATTCGGCTTCTTTTCGCCTCCCCGGGGTTCTGGGCTTAGGGTCAACTCAACCTTCGTCTATCTCCACGGTGATTTGATCTGCCTCCAGAGTGATCTCAATCGGCCCCTCAATGATTTGGGTTGTGCTTTCCCCGGCGCCAATATCTCCGAGATAACCCCAGGAGGCCACCGCCTTGATCCGTTCCGCGTCTACGGCCATGTGGGGGCGCTCCTGCCGGTCCCGGAAATAGTCCCGGTGACCAACGGTGTTACGCCGTCATCGGCGTAAATCGTGTAGGCCCCGGTAGCAGGGTTGACTACCAGGCGATTTGTCAGGGCCGCGATCACCCGGGCAGTCAGGGCCGCGAGCTCCGCCTTGTCGGAGGTGGCCTCGGCCCGGGTGGGCGGGTCATAAGCATTGAGGGCAGCAGTCGCCCCGGCCTGAGCCCCGGCCTGAGAGAGGTCTTGCAGGGCATCCAAGGTCGTCTTTGTCCCGGAGATGGTGAACCCGGCCTTGTCGGTGAGGCTGCGGGTGACGCTGGCCCACACTGCCGTGGCGATGTCCGCCACCAGCGTCCCGAAACTGCTCAGGGTCCTGGTGGCATACTCCCATACCTGCTGCGCCGTCAGGGTGGAGCGGCTGGAAATGGTGGCATTGACGTTGTCCCCGACGATTTTTCCCGCCGTCCCGGCCCCGTAGGCCCCGGGAATGGGGGTGCTCCAGGGGTCGCCGGCCGAACCCGCGGCGTTGAGGGCGTTGCCGGTGGACCCGGCCCCCAGGTGGTCGGCTATGGCCTCATCCCACACCTGGTCGGCAATGGCCGCGGCGGTGGGAATATCCCCGGTAGCCGCCGGGTCAGCCGGGAGGTTATCCGTCTTGGTCTTGATCGCCGAGATTCCGGAGTTGTCCGGAGCGGTATAACCTGAAGTAGCCAGGCGGGTGTTGACTTGGGTGTTACTCGCCGGGTCAGCCGGGAGGTTATCCGTCTTGGCTTTGATTGCCGCCACGTTGCCTCCTGATTCAGGGGCCGCAACCTTAGCTGCGTCGTATGCAGATGTCAACGTCATGGCCGAGCCCGCCGCGAGGTCATTCAAGTCGGCCAGCCTTTTGCTGTCAATAAAGAAACTTCCAATCACCGCCTTGGCCGTCACGCCTCCGGCAACGACTGTGACCACCACGTTATAAGATTTCCCCACCTCAAAGCCGTTGCCGGTAGTAGCAACCACCGCCACACGATAATTACCGGTTTTGCCTACTCGTTTCGTAACAGTTCCGCCAGACAGAGTTGTATCCGTCTCATCCTCCCAAACTTCAACCGTGGGTAGGGCGTCAGCATCAGATACGGCGCCTGTGGTGGGGAGGTGGACCGTGAAATCGAGAACTATCGTATCCGCTAACTTACGATTCATTATGCCGCCCTCGCAGGTTGAATT
>Ga0194126_10003704_pt1 | contig 23847 bp, 21 predicted proteins | sample TA2KigC150mmetaG_FD_148641 | JGI IMG/M metagenome (GOLD analysis project Ga0194126, IMG submission 148641) | Freshwater microbial communities from Lake Tanganyika, Tanzania - TA2015035 Kigoma Deep Cast 150m | ecosystem: Environmental > Aquatic > Freshwater > Lake | place: Tanzania: Lake... | reverse complement strand
GCTGAGCGGAGTCGAAGCCAACGGCGCCCAAGCCGGTGGTCGGTTCGCTTCGACTCCGCTCAGCGAACGGTGGGCTGGATGGACAGACCCGCGGGGTTGGGGCGACCCATCATTCCGACCCACCTCCCGATATATTTGGCGGACCGCAAGGATTGCGCGTACACCGGCCATAGACCTGAACTTGCGGACATGGCAGGTGTAATTCCCCCGCCCGGCTTGAGGCCCCAAGGGGTGCAGGCGCACGTAGTGACTGCCAGCAAGAGGGTCAGGCAGCGGTTCAGCCAAGGTATGCCTGGCAGGCTCTCCGAGACCTTGTGGAACTGACTCGGTATGAGACCGGGGTGCTTCGTTTGGTCTTGCGGCAGCGGTGTTTCGGGGACGCTCATGGATTCAGCGGCCGGTTCCGAAAGCCAGCCCCGAAGGCGGCGCCCAATCGATGCGAATGCCACGGCAACCGCTGCCAGATACCGCGAATTCGGCCGCCGTCCAGAAACAGGCTACCGCCGCCAGGCGTTCGTCCAGGTAAATCAGCGGCGTGCGCTCTCTGACCCAGGGGGGGATACCCGCTTCCTGAAACAGTTTGCGCAGGTCGTGATGGCCCTGACGCCCTGCCAGACGGATTGTTTCGCCCCCCTGGCGGTAGCGAATTTCCACCCGGGCCGTTCGCCAGTCGTCCAGTCGTATGCCCCGGGCGTCGTCCGGCTGGAGCGTCAAGATCCCGTTGCCATCAGGCAAAGCCAACTCTTTCAGGCCGGGTTGCCAGATGAGCGGCTGGCCCGCGGTCCGCCGGGGCGCTACGGGCAGCAAAAACAGCGCATCACGGTAACGCCGCACCTCGCCTTCCCGCCAGCGCACCTCGGGGGAGCGATCCGCACCCGCGTTCAGGCACTCGGTTTCGATGCGCCCGAGCACGGCGGTGCTGGGCGCCCGCCAACCCCGTTCCCGGATCCAGCCGCGCAACACCAGCCGCCGATCCGCCGGCGCGAGTGGCTTTAACCGGCTGATGCTGAGGGTATCGCGGCCGGGATGACGCACATGGTCCAGCAATTCCCGGGTCCTCGTGTTCAGCAGGTCACGCGCCTCGGCACAGTGTCGGGCGCTACGCGCCAGCGAGGCGCCGAGCCCTGGCCAGCGGCTGCGCAGCAGCGGCAGCACCTCCTGCCGCAGGAAATTGCGGTCGAAGACCAGTTCCCGGTTACTGGAGTCCTCTACCCAGGACAGTCCGTATTCGTTCGCATATTCGGCCAGTTGCGCACGCGAGCAGTCCAGCAGGGGGCGAAGCAGATGGCCGGCGCCCAGGCGGGATCGGACCGGCATGGCGGCCAGCCCCTCCAGCCCGGCGCCGCGCAACAATTGCAGCAACAGGGTTTCCGCCTGATCGTCCCGATGCTGCGCGAGCAGCACCGTGTCGCCAGGACCGATCAGCGATTCGATGGCCTGGTAACGGGCACGGCGCGCGACCTCCTCCGGACTTTGGCCCGGACGCTTGCCGGCATCCACCCGCAGGACGGTCAGAGGTATTCCCAGGGATAGACAGTTCGACTGGCAATGCGCGGTCCAGGCATCGGCATCGGCGTGCAGGCCATGGTGAATGTGCAGCGCCCTGATTTCAAGATCCATCCGGCAGGATTTGGTTAGGGCGGCGAGATGGAGCAGGACCGCGGAATCCAGGCCGCCACTGTAGGCGACCCAGTAGGCCGGGGAAACGGGATGGCTTCGAATACTCTCCAGTATCAACTCGGGCGTGACAATCGGACGGATCTTTGCAGGCCTTCTTGCCGGATCAGACATTGGCCTCTTCGTAGACCCCATAGGACATCAACCGCCGGTATCGGTCATCCAGCAGCTTGTCCATGGGGATGCCCCGCAGGTCTTCGAGGCAGCGCTTGAGCGTGTTCTTGAGGCTTTCCACGGTCTTCTCGCGGTCCCGATGGCAGCCGCCCAGCGGTTCGGGCACGATCTCGTCAATCAGGCCCAGTTCCAGCAGGCGATCCGAGGTGATGCCCATGGCCTCGGCCGCCAGCTCGGCCTTGTCCGCGCTCTTCCAGAGGATGGAGGCGCAGCCTTCGGGTGAGATGACCGAATAGGTGCTGTATTGCAACATCAGCAGCCGGTCGCCCACCCCGATGGCCAGCGCGCCGCCGGATCCCCCCTCGCCGACGACAGTGCAGATGATCGGTGTTCTCAGTGTTGCCATCTCGAATAGATTGCGGGCGATCGCCTCGCTCTGCCCCCGCTCCTCCGCGTTGATGCCAGGGTAGGCGCCGGGCGTGTCGATCAGGCAGAGGATGGGCAGCCTGAAGCGCTCGGCCAGCTTCATCAGACGCAGGGCTTTGCGGTAGCCTTCCGGGCGCGGCATGCCGAAGTTGCGGTAGATTTTTTCCTTGGTGTCGCGGCCCTTCTGATGGCCGATGACCATGACGGGCAGGCCGTCCAGCTTCGCCAGACCGCCCACGATGGCGGGATCGTCGGCAAAGGCGCGGTCGCCATGCAGTTCATGGAAATCGGTCAGCATCAGTTCGATGTAGTCCAGCGTGTAGATTCGCTGGGGGTGCCGGGAGAGCTGGGAAATCTGCCAGGCGCTGAGATTCGAGAATACCGACTCGGTCAGCTTGCGGCTCTTTTCCTCCAGTTTGGCGATTTCTTCGCTGATGTTGATCTCGTTATCGAAACCGACGCGGCGCAACTCATCGATCTTGGCCTGCAAGTCGGCAATCGGTTGTTCGAAATCGAGGAAATTGAGATCCATGCTGGCATTCCGTGGGCCGAAAAAAAGCGCTTATTCTAACACCTCGGTCAGGAAATCCCGCAGGTAACGCCAGGATCGTTGATCCGCCAAGGGGGAGTAGACGGCGCCGAAGCCAGGATCGTTGGCCTTGGGATTGGTGAAGGCGTGCATGGTGTTGCCGAACTGATGTATCTGCCAGTCCGCCCCGTAGAGGGAGAGTTCACGACCCAGTGCCACGGCTTGTTCGGGCGTCGCCATCGGATCGTCGTGGCCATGCAGGACCAGCACCCTGGCCTTGATCGCTTGGCCCGGGTGCGGCTCGGGCGGGCTGAACAGCCCATGAACACTGACTACGCCGCGCAGGTCCGCGCCGCCGCGCGCGAGGTCCAGCACGCAGAGCCCGCCAAAGCAGAAGCCCATGGCCGCGATCCGCGCCGTGTCGACCTCCGGCTGCCGGCGCAGCGCCTCCAGTGCGGCCTGGATACGGCCTCGCAGGAGCGGGCGGTTGCCGACCAGAACACCCATCAACTGGGCGTTCTCCTCCAGTCCGCCGCCCACCTTGCCGTCACCGTACATATCCAATGCCAGGGCGGCATAGCCCAGGCCGGCAAGCTGACGGGCCTTGTCCTGAACGAAGTCGTCGCAACCCGCCCAGGTATGGGCGATCAGAATGCCGGGCCGCGGTCCGGTCACGATATCGTCACAGGCGAAGTAAGCCCGGCAATGGACATCGCCATGCGCGTATTCGAGGGATCGGGTTTGGATGCTCATGGATTCTTCTCCAGAAAAGTCTTGCTGAGTGTGGGATCGAGCGCTGCCAGCCCGGGTCTGTTCAGGCATCTACCCTGTCGGCCAAACTTTATCAGGTTTGCGCGAAATCTTGACCATGCCTTGGGACTGATGACGGTCCGGAAGTGGAGTGATCCAGCGGAAGTGCAGACCCTGTTCTCGTACAGACTCCGGGCGCCGCTTGGGTCCTGGTTGTCCGAGGCCGAGTGCTGCAACACGTCACGGCTTGGCGTGCGCCCTAAGTTCGACGACGTGTCCAAAGTCTGGGCCATTGCAGCCTCCGCCGGCAGCGATGAACTGACACACCCTCAGTCCGCGTCGCTCAAACCGGATGAGTACGCTCCTGTTCCGCGTGCCGGACGCGGACCCAGGGTGAGAAATATCACCTCGCCACCCAGCAGATGCACCCCGCCGGCGCGGCGATTTTCGCCTGTTTCACTGTACTCGAACTGATACACCCTCAGCCAGCGGAGTCGGCCCGTGTGGTCGCGGCGCGGCAGCATGCGGGCAATGGCGATGGTTTCATCGAGCAACTGGACCCCCTCCGCATCGCAGATCTTGCGCACCGCCCTGAGGCCCAGTTCGCGTGCGCTCATGTTGGCGTACCAGAGCCAGCCGATAGCCGGAATCAACAGGATGATGCCGATTTCAATGGTCGTCATGAAAGGGTCGCGCGGGTGATGAGTGAGCTTGAATCCGCCAAGGTTAACGGCTTGCCGAGCCGGGCGCCATGCCTGGATCACCCAGAACATGAATAAAGTTCGCCCGGCTATTGATTTGCCTCATGGGTTGGACAGGGATGTGCAGGGACTTTGGGGGGGTATCGACCCGGCCAGGAGGCTTGGCCGGGGGCAATTCTGCTTTCACTATCGATCTGACTTGTTAGAATTCAAACAGGGCTGGGTCGTGATCCGGATGACTGGGGTTGTCTGGGGGTTGAGCCCATGCGCCACTCAGTGTGGCCGGGCGACCCGGGCTGGAAGCCGTGACGCACTGCGGCGACCGTGATGCAGGGGGGGCAAGGGGAGGTCCGACACAACTCCCACACCTCTTCGCCTAGAGGGGCAGGGGAGCGGCCTGGCGTATGGCGCGCGAACAATTTCCCCAAGTCCACTTGTTATCAGCGCGAAGAGGAAAGGCCGGCGAGTGCGGTAGGCGCCCTGGATATTGCCCGCGGGGCTGCCGCCCTAAAGGTTGCAACGCCACCGGACCCGCACATGAAAGTGACCGATGTCCGCGGCGCCCGGCCACTGGTCCGAACCGATTTCTGAACCTTTGTCTTTAGTCAACGCAGGAGCGCGTATGTCCGATATCGAAATTGCCCGTCTGGCGAAAATGACCCCCATCATCGATCTGGCCAGGGAGAAGCTGGGTGTTCCCGCCCATGAACTCGACCCTTATGGTCATTACAAGGCCAAGATGTCACTGGATTACATCGAATCCCTGGCGGACCGACCGGACGGCAAACTGATCCTGGTGACCGCCATCAGTCCGACGCCGGCGGGTGAGGGCAAAACGACCACCACGGTGGGATTGGGCGATGCCCTGAACCGGATTGGCAAGAAAGCGCTCATCTGCCTGCGGGAGCCTTCCCTGGGACCCTGTTTCGGCGTCAAGGGCGGTGCGGCGGGTGGCGGTTATGCGCAGGTGGTGCCGATGGAGGACATCAACCTCCATTTCACCGGTGACTTTCACGCCATTGGCGTAGCCCATAATCTCCTGGCGGCGCTGATCGACAATCACATTCATCACGGTAATCCACTGAACCTCGACCCGCGCCGGGTGACCTGGAAACGCGTGGTGGACATGAACGATCGCGCCCTGCGAAAGATCGTGGTCGGCATGGGCGGTCTGGTCAATGGTTTCACGCGGGAGGACGGCTTTGACATCGTGGTGGCCTCCGAGGTGATGGCCATCCTCTGTCTCGCGACCGGGATGCGGGATTTGAAAGACCGTCTGGGGCGGATCATCGTTGGCTACAAGATGGATGGCAAGACACCGGTCCATGCCCGTGATCTCAACGCCCACGGCGCCATGGCGACCCTGTTGAAGGATGCCATCAAACCGAATCTGGTGCAGACCCTGGAAAACAATGTCGCGATCATCCACGGTGGGCCCTTCGCGAACATCGCCCATGGCTGCAATACCGTGATAGCGACTCGCGCCGCGCTCAAGCTGGCGGATTATGTGGTGACCGAGGCGGGCTTTGGCGCGGACCTGGGCGCCGAAAAATTCATCGACATCAAGTGTCGGATGGCGGGACTGAATCCTGCCGCCGTGGTGCTGGTGGCGACGGTGCGAGCGCTCAAATTCCATGGCGGTCTCGTCAAGGACGAACTGAATCGGGAAAACCTACCCGCGTTGGAGAAAGGACTGGCCAATCTCGAAAAGCATGTGCGCAACATTCGCGAGCATTTTCAACTGCCTTGCGTGGTGGCCATCAACCATTTCACCTCGGATACCGAGGCGGAAGTCGCCTTGCTGCGCCAGCGTTGCGAGGCGCTGGGCGTGAGCGTCGTGGAAGCCCGGCATTGGGCGCAAGGTGGCGAGGGAGCCCTCGATTTGGCGCAGGCGGTGGTCGAGCAGGTCGAATCTCAACCGGGTCGGCATGCCTATGTTTATGAGCTTGAGGCGCCGTTGTGGGACAAAATCAAGGCCGTGGCCACGAAGATTTATGGCGCGGCGGGTATCAGCGCCGATGAAAAGGTCCGCCGCCAACTGGAACTCTGGACCGAGGCTCACCCGGACTACCCGGTCTGCATGGCGAAGACGCAGATGTCCTTCTCGACCGATGCGGGCACGCGTGGGGCGCCCACCGGGCACACGGTGCAGATCCGCGAGGTCAGGCTCGCGAATGGCGCCGGTTTCGTGGTGGCGATTGCCGGTGACATGATGACCATGCCGGGTTTGCCCAAGGCGCCGGCCGCCGAGATGATCGACGTCGACGAGCATGGTCGGATCAGCGGGCTGTTTTAGTGTCGGGATAAATTCCTACCCCGCTCATTTTGGGATAAAGTACGCGCGCTGTGAGGATTTGGCGGTATCCCCCATCATTTGCCGGTATACCGTCGCGACCAGACCGGGTGGCAGGCCTTGGCGACTGTGATCGGCGGCCGCCGCGTCTGTCCTCGCTCATTGATTCAACAACGAAAACCGATCGAAAGGAGGAATACTATGCCAACGATCAAGACCCGCTTTTTCGCCGTCCTGGCCCTGTCCACCCTTGCGGGGGGCGCCGTCATGGCGAGTGAAGACAAATATCCCGCTGCCAATTTCCAGCCCTCGGTCATATTCAGCAACCCCGAACTGGTTGCGAAAAGCACCTCGGGCGGAAGCATGGCGGCCTCCGACATGACGCAGGCCGCGCATGCGGTTCAGGCTGATCCCAAGTATCCGGCCGCGTATTTCAACCCGTCCGTGATCTATCCTTCACGCTGATTCGTAGCGATTTGATGGGACGCGGCGCTGGCATGCCGCGTCCCATCGCTCCTGATTCGAGCGCCGAATTCCGGCCTTGAGTTGAACCTTGGACACGGCCCAGCGGTCTAGGAGAACTCGTGGCCTGTGCCACCGGGTTTGCATGACCCGATGAAGATTACGCTGTATAGGCAGCACCAGATAATCAAAGGCATCACGTCGTCGTGACAGATGCCATTAAAGCCGTCATTTCGGCTTGAGGTGTTCCTGATGATGTTGTCGAGGAGGAGAGTATCGGGAAGCATCCGGCTTGGGTCAACGCCGGGTGATAGGTCTATTCACCACGAGTGTCCAGGCGGGTTCTGGACTTGGGTAACGCTTCTGACTCTCCTGCCGCCGATGACCGCGTTCGGCCATGAACGCTGGATTCTGACGCCCGGGCAGGTCCAGGAATGGGGCGCCAAACCCATGCCCGAGCTCTGGAGCCAGCTTGGCTGGCTGAACGGGTCCATGATCATGGGCTTCGTGCTCTTCACGATCGGCTGGATTCGGTTGGGCTTCACCGGGGCCCGCGAACTGTTTCCCGACTTGCAGGCCCGCTTGGGTTCGTTCGGCTATCTGGTGGCGCCCGCCCTCCGGTTCTGCCTGGCCTGGGTGTTGATTTCCTCGGCCTTCGGTCTGGAGCCACGGCTTGGCGTCGAACGCCTGGCTTCCCCCACCCTCTTCGCGCCCGACCTGGAGCTATCGACCCTGCCGGCGGGAATGATGGTTCTGCGCTGGGTTGAGTTCATCCTCGGCGTCGGTTTTCTGCTCGGCTTGTATGTGCGTGTGTGCGCGGCCGGCCTGCTGCTGCTGGCGCTGATCGCCACCCTGCTGTTCCAGTCCGCGATTTATTCCTACGCCGGGGCTCTTGTCGGCGTGGGTATCTACCTGCTGTGCCAGGGACCCGGCAGCTATTACCTCCCCCTGCCCAGCCATCCCCGTTTCCGCGAGATGCAGGCCGAACTCGCGGCGGCGCCCCGGCAACGGGCCCAAGCCATCATGCGCGTTCTGACGGGCATCAACATTTTCTACCTGGCGGTCGCCTTCAAGGTGATGCAGCCCAACATGGCCATCGCCATACTCAGCATCCATGGCATCAGCCTGATGGGGATGTCGCCGGAAACGGCCACGCTGCTGATGACTCTGGTGGAGTTCACCTCGGGCATCCTGATCATTGCCGGCATTCTGCTCAGGCCGCTATCCCTGTTCTTCCTGGGCGCGTTCCTGATGTTCGCGGCTCTGCTGCCGGAGAGCTGGATGGCGCATACGCTGTTCTACGGCGTCATGCTTTCCTTTTTATTCAATGGTGCGGGACATTTCTCCATGCCTGAAGCGAAAGATACAACAGCCAACATCGTGATCGTTGGCGGAACCGTGGCGGCCATTCATGCCGCCATGAAAATCGAGCGGTTGATCGGCCAATACAGCAACGTCAGACTGACGCTGATACACGACCAGCCGAATGTGCTGTTCTACCCGCTGTTGCCCGAGGTCATCGGCGGCACCATGCAGCCTGGCAATGCGGTCAATCCCATCCGCCGGGTGCTGCCGCAAACCCGGGTCATCCTGGGGGAAGTGATGGACATCGACAGCCGGGCCCGTAAGCTGAGGCTGCGGCGGGTGGACGACAAGCCGCTGGAGATTCCCTACGACGAGCTGATTCTGGCGCTGTTCCTCATCCCCAACCTCAACCGGCTACCCGGACTCATGGCGCATGCCAGCCCGATCAACTCCGTTGGCGACGCCCTGCACATCCGCAAACAGATCATGGACCGGGTGGAGCAGGCCGAACTGGAAGAGTCGCCGGAGACGGTGGACCGCCTGCTCACCTTCGCCGTGATCGGTTCCGGCCAGCGCGCCTGCGCCACCGCGGAGGAAATCTGCGAAATGCTCAAAACGGCGCGGACTTCCTACCCCGTCCTGCGGGAACATGGCTGGAAGGTGTACCTGTACGAGGACATCAAGATCCCGTTCAGCGATTTCGAGGCCGATATCCGCAAACGCCGCGATCATGAGCTGGCCAAGGCCGGCGTGGAACTGTGTCGGGACCGCGAGGTGGTGGCGGTGACTCCGGACAGCGTGGTCTTCGCCGACGGGGAACGGCAGCCGGTCGGCTTCGTGGTAAACAGTTGTTTCATGATGCCCAAGACCGTGATCGACGGCCATACCCTGGCCTGGCCGCCAGAAACCGGGCTGGACCTGCGCTTGACCGGGCACGAGCATATCTGGGCGACTGCTGCCGTGGCCCCGCGGGGGCCGGGACAGCCCCGTCGTTACCTGACAACCTCCGACTGGATGGACCTGGGACGCGCCGCCGGCCAGAATGCCTGGTCCGCCTCACAGGCGTTCGACACCCAACCCTTCCGCTTCCAGCGGCGCTGGGTGCTGCCATTCAGCATGGGCCGGCGCTCGCTCTGCCGGGTCGCGGGACTCCTGGTCGGCGGACTGCCGGCCTGGTTCCTGGCCCGCATGAGTAATCTGGCGACCATGCCGGGGCTGGAGCGTAACCTGCGCATTCTCATCGACTGGACCCTCGACGTGCCGTTCCGGGCGGATATCGCCGTGCTGGCGCCCGATGCGACCAGCAAGCTGCGGAAGCTGCATTTCGAGGCCGGTGACGTGGTCATCCGCCAGGGCGATCAGGGTGAGACGGCCTATATCATCCAGTCGGGGCGGGTCGAGATTCTGAAAGGCAACAAGAAGGTGGGCGAGCTCGGAACCGGAGATTTCTTCGGCGAGATGGCCTTGGTCAGCGACGTCAAGCGCACGGCGACGGTACGTTGTCTCTCGGCCTGTGAGCTGACTGTGCTGAGTCGTGACGACTTTCAGGCTTTATCCGTTGGTTCCAGCACCCTGGCGCGCGCCATCAAGCAACAGGTCGAGGAACGGACCGGGCGCAAGCTACTGAAGTTCTGACCTCGGACCCGGCGTCCCGGTCGCTGGACTGGCTGGGTCCCGGGCGCGGGTAGTGCCGGCCGACCGTCTGGTTCGCCCGGATCGGCCACCCTGGGACGTGGGACAGGATCTGAGGCTACACCCCGGAGGCGGAAGCTCGTTTCCGCGTCGGCCTTGAGCCCTGGCAGGGGTCGCCACCCCAAACCACACCCCCCTCAAAATAACATGAAGCCGGCGGCCAACCAGGATCGACCGGCCACAAGGAAGCGGGATGTCCCGCCCCAACCTGGAGGAGAGAGACCCCATGAAGCGCATCATGTACATCAGTACGACGACCCGCAAACTCAGCGACGAGGAGGTGAACGAGATCGGGCGACGGTCTACCGTCAACAATGCCAAGGTAGGCGTCACGGGAATCCTGCTTTCCGCCCACGAGTTTTTCTTCCAGATCCTCGAAGGCGAGTCCGAGGATGTCGATCGGGTACTAGAGCGCATCCGCCAGGATCCGCGCCACCGCGACGTCCTGATCCTCAAGGCCGAGCATGAGGTCGCCGAACGTTACTTCGGACGGTGGTCCATGCGCACGGTGCGGCTGGATGGGACCAGCGACCTGCTCCTCCAGGCCATCCGCATCATGCTGGAGAACATCACGGAATCGCACCGCATCATCGAGCGCTACACCCAGCCGGCGGTGCTGAATTTCCTGACCGAGGGGGTCAATCCGCTCACCGTGCCGGTGCGCAAGACCGAGCAGGTGGTCCTGTTCGGCGATATCGTCGCCTTTTCCTGTCTGTCCGGACTGTTTCCGGTGGAGGAGGTTGCGGAACTGGTCAACCTGTTTCTGGAGACCTGCTCCCGCCGGATCGTGGATCATGGCGGCCAGGTCACCAAATATGTGGGCGACTGCGTCGTGGCGCACTTTCCGCCGGAGCGGGTCGACCAGGCGATCCGCGCCTGTGTGGAGATCCTCACGGAAATCCAGCAACGGCGACGGTCGGCGGGGCAGTGTCGGCTGCAAAAGTTTCTGTACTGTGGCTTTGGCCTCAGCAAGGGCCCCGTGATCGAGGGCAACATCGGTTCATCCATCAAGATGGATTACACGGTATTGGGCGATATCGTCAATCTGGCGGCGCGTCTCGAAGGCCTGACGCGCACCATCGGCAAGGCCCTGGCGTTCAGCGAGCCGGTGCGTGATGCTTGCAAGGAACCCTGGCCATTCGTGCGGACGGGCAAGTATCAGCTCAAGGGACAGAGTCAGGAGCAACCCATCTATTCGCTGGAAGAACCCATCGTCAACGATATCCGGACCTATCAGCAGATATTGGCCGATCTTGAGGGGTTCTGCCGCGAGTCACACACAAGCTGACGAGGAATTCGTGTCAGCCACCCGCCTTTTTTACCACCCAACCATACCCGGTCAATTCGGCAAGGATCAGATCCCGATGGTCGCCTTGAATTTCGATCGTCCCATTTTTCACCGTTCCGCCAGTGCCGCAGCGCTGTTTCAGCATCTTGGCGAGTTTTTCCAGTTCGGCCCCAGCTAGCGGCACGCCCGTGATGACCGTGACACCCTTGCCGGCGCGACCCTTGGTCTCGCGGCGCACGCGGACGATGCCGTCGGTGCGGGGGGACGCGTGGGCGCGCTTGCAGAGACAGTCGGCGATGGGTTTCCGGCAGGCGGGACACATGCGGCCGTGAGCGGTGGAGTAGACCAGTCCGGACTCCCGGCCGGTTTTTTTCGGTGCGTTCATCTCGATAAAACAAGGCGTTGTAGTAGGGTAATCTTCCCCATCAACCGGTCAGGATGGGGCCGGGTATCCGGTAGGTTTTCCGCTGGATTCTGGCATCCCGGGAAATGCACGTCCAGGCCAGACCCCCTCCTTCAGCTTCAGGCCCCAATACGGTAAGGAGCCCTCAATGACTCAACGATCCAATCCAGGACAGGCATGGCGCTAAAGGACAAGACATCCCGTATTGTGGCGCTGGAGGGCAGCCGCTCCCTGCGTGAGCGGTTGGGTACGGCGGTCAGACCCTGTCGGTCTGGAAGTGCGGATAGTGGCCCCGGAACCTTCTGTTTTGCAGCAGATTCGTGCGGCTCGGCCGGATTACCAGTTTCTCGACGGTGATCTCCCGGACGGCGTCCCCGAACAGGTGCTGGCCGATCTACGCCAGGCGCCTGATCTGGCGCGAATCCCGGTCGTGTGGATGACCGCCGCCGGCCTGGAGGATGTCCGCCTGCGTGCCTATGCCTGCGGCGTGGACGAAGTTCTGACCAAACCCTGCACTCTGGATCAGGTGTTTGCCACGGTGGCCGCGGTCAGCCGCTTCCAACTTCATTTCTGGGGCGCCCGGGGGACCCTGCCGTTACCCGGCCAACAGTCCCTGAAATACGGCGGCAACACGTCCCGCGTGAGCCTGAATATCGGGCTGGACCGGCACTTCGTGTTCGATGCCGGCGCCGGACTACGGCGCTATTCCCAGTATTTGCTGGACCGCCAGGGTGGACGCTTCGACGGACGCATTTTCATCTCCCACCCGCATTGGGATCATCTGAACTGCCTGCCGTTCTTTGCCCCGTTTTACGTGGCTGGCAATCGGATCACGCTGATGGGGCCGCCGCAAGGGGAACGTTCGTTTCGACAGTTGCTGGACGCGCAGATGGATGGCGTGTTCTTCCCGATCACGACCGCAACCTTCGCGGCCGATTTGACGGTGGCGGATCTGTCCGAGGGCGGATTCCGGTACGACGGCGTCGCGGTTTCGATCTATCGATTGCGGCGCCCCGGGCGCTGTCTGGCGTTCCGGGTTGAGCATGGCGGTCATTCCATGGTTTATGTCACCGATAATGAACTGGGCGAATTCAGCTTCGATGACCCCTACATCGAAGGTCTTCTGGCTTTTCTAAACGGTGCGGAGGTCCTGATCCATGATACGACCTACTTCGATGACGAATACCCGCGCAAGGCCAACTGGGGCCATTCCAGCGTGAGTCAGGTCGTCAGGCTCGCGGGGGCCGCGAATGTCCGCGGGCGGTATCTGTTCCATCATGACCCCGAGCACGGGGATGTCGAGATCGACCGCAAACTCGCCTGCGCCCAGGGGTGGGTGGGCCGTCTGGGTGTGCCCCTGGAATGTGCGATTGCCGTCGAAGGAGAAGGCTTTGATCTGGCTTCGGGGCGGACTATCCCGGCGTGTTGAACAACGGGCTCCGGTTTAGCTACGGAACCCGCCCTGGTAACCGCGGCATGGCGGGTATCCGCGGACAGGAGCGGGATAACCTTCAGAAATTGCCAGCCGCCGACCGAGGCTTGCCGGAGTTCGGCAATCGGCCCAGGCTCAGGGCATAGGCTCGAATGCCGTTGAAGATGGCGCGCGCCAGTCGTTCCTGATGACGGGGGTCGAGCAATCGCGCTTCCTCGTCCGGATTCGAGATGAAGGCCGTTTCTATGAGCAGGGAGGGCACATCCAGGGATTTCAGAACCGCAAACCCCGCCTTCTGAATTTTCGAGTTGTGCAGGGTGAATTCCTTCTGCAGGCCGATCAGCACCCGCGTGGCCGCCTGGTCGCTGGCTTCCAGGGTGGCGTTCTTGGAGAGATCGACCAGGACGGAGGCGACCGTTGCCTCCTGCGCGCCCAGATCAATGCCGCCGACTTCCCCGGCGTTTTCGCGATCGGCCAGACAGCGGGCGGCCTCGCTGGTGGCGCCGGTTTCCGACAGGGTGAACACCGATGAGCCATGCGTGTTGCTGCTATCGAAAGAATCCGCATGCAGCGAAACGAAGAGATCGGCCTTGGACAGGCGGGCGATTTCCGCCCGTCGATGCAGGCCGACGAAGGTATCATCCTTGCGTACCAGTACCCCGCGCATGCCGGGTTGCGTCTGAATCTGGGCGGCCAGACGCAGGGCGATGGCCAGGGTCACATCTTTTTCCAGGGTTCCCCGCGGACCGTGCGCACCGCTGTCCTTGCCGCCATGCCCGGCGTCGATCACCACGACGAAGGGCTGGCTGACAGGCGCCTTTGGCTGGACGGCTTTGGCGCCATCCAGGATGGATTTGGCCATGACCGGGTCTGCCATCAGGCCCAGCGAAAACAGCAGACAGATCAGTGTGGAGCGACGAGTCATCGGTAAGCTTTTTACAGAGGAGCGCGAAAAATAACCTTGTAAGGCTTGTGGTGCAAGTTTTCCCGGATCATGACCCGGGTCTTCAACCAGGCACACAGCATGACATCCAACACCGTGGGCGGGTGTACGTCGCTGCTGCTCAGAACTGGGGCCACACCCGCTGAGGGGCCGCGCGCAGCAGGCTGTAGGCAGGAAGCGTGCGGAAAGTTTTTGCCGCACGCCTGCGTTTCTGGTCATTTCGGAATGAGACTTTTACCATATCCTCGATGCGTGCAGTCTTGCAGAAAATCAGCGATTCCATTCCGAAAATTCCATTTACAATGGCCAGGCAACTCTCCACCCATAGACATTCAACGGGGAATACTCGCCATGAAATTTTTACCGATGGCCAGCTTGATCATTGGCCTGACCGTTCAATCGCCCTGGTCCGCCGCCGATTGGTGGAGCGACAACGATGACAACGCGGATGTCCAGGATATCGACGCCGGGGCCAAGCCCGAAACCAACACCGATGATGATCTGGTCAGGAATGCCGTGGGTCCCGGACAGCCCCAGAATGATGACCAAAGCCCCTCCACCGGCGTGATTTATGATGCCTGGGGCCGACCCTATGCGTATGGCATGCCTTATGGATACGGCCCGGGCTTCGGTTATGGCTATGGTTATATGTCCGGTCCCTATGATGTTGTCGGCCGACCGGGGGGCGGGGGGAGACGCTGAAGGCGCGTCTTGCGTTCTCGCTCCATAAGTGGGGTCAGGCCGCGGTTCCCGGTTCACTCTCCCGAACGAGACGATGGATGATGATCGAGCCGGCCAGATCGCCCTCGACATTCACGGCGGTCCTGACCGTATCGATCAGGCGATCCATGGGTAGCAGGATGGCGATCGCCTCCACGGGCAAACCCACGGACTGCAAGACCATGATCATCGTAACCATCCCGGCGCTAGGCAGGCCGGGCGCGCCGATGGAGGCCATGACCGCCATCAGGCAGACCACGATCTGCTGGACAAGGTTGAGTTCGATGCCCGCCAGATTGGCGACGAACAGGGCGGCCCCGGCCTCGTAGAGCGCGGTGCCATCGCTGTTGATGGTGGCGCCCAGGGGTAACACAAACTTGGCCACGCGGGGAGCCACCCCCAGCCTTCCCGTGGCCACCCGCATGGCCACGGCGAGTGTCGCCGCGCTGGAACAGGTGGCGAAAGCCGTCAGCAGGGCGTCCTGTGCACCCCGAAAAAAGGTCCAGGGATGTAGGCGGGTTGCCAGGTAGAGGATACCCGGCAACACGATCACCCCATGCACGAGCAACGCGCCCATGATCACGGCAACGAACAGCGCCAGGTTGAGGAATAGTCCTGCCTCCTGAGTGGCCAACAGATGTCCCAACAGGGCGAAAACACCCAGCGGGGCCAGGCGCATGACCCAGTCGATGATGATCAACATGATGTCCAGGGCCTCGCCCATGAAATCCCGGATGGCCTTCGCCTGATCGCCGCGGCGGGCAATGGCGGCGCCCAGCAGCAGGGCGAAAACGACGGTCGGCATGATTGCCCCCTCCGCCATGGCCTTGACCGGATTCACGAAGATCCCGCGGAGAAATGAGTGCAGGAATTCGGGGAAGGTCAGCCCTTGCGCGATATGGGCGTCGTTGATGGCCGTCCGGAACAGGCCAACATCCAGCCCCTTGCCGGGCTCAATCAGATCGATCAGGCAGAGCCCCACGGCGGCGGCCAGGAAGGTCGTTCCCAGGTAATAGACAAGCGTCCAGCGCCAGATCCGGCCCGCGGAGTCATGCCCGCCGAGACTGGCGACCCCGGTGGTGACCGAAGTGAAAATCAGCGGGATCACCACCATTTTGAGCAGGTCGATGAATATCCCGCCGGTGAGTTCGAATAGCGGCAATAACCGCGCTTGCGCGGGCGAACCGGCCCCCGCCAGGTTAAGCAGCAGACCGGACAGTATGCCCAGGAACGCGGCGATCAATATCTGTGTATTCAGAGGAGGAAGTTTCATGCCGGCAGTAGTCCATGGGTGTGACCCGGGAGTGTGCCGTGATTACCGGTGACAGGTCAAACAGTCCGGTCATGGAACAGCAATTCTCATTTGGCTTAAGCCTTGTCAGTCCGACCCTGGCGGGCGGAATTCAATAGCGTATCAAGGTCGCCATCGGCGTGATGGGCGTCTGATTCGGGTCTATTGGCCGGTTCAGGTTCACGTCCCCGTGGCTGGATTCCGGCGGTCCCCGCCGGAATGAGTGCGATGGGCCAAGGATCCGGCCCAAAATGAAAATTGCTGGTCATGGAAAGAACCAGATTCAGTTCCGTTGTCTGGCCAGGCACACCTGGCTCGTGAATTACGTTGCCGGCCCGATTCGGGATCAGGCGTGAAACAGTGATACGGTCAGGCGGCTCTATGACACCATCGACCGGGACGTACGCCACCGCGGCGGGATCGTGCTGCTGGAAGAGCGGATCACCAAGCGCCAATTTAGTGATTGGTCCAGGGGTTTTCGCAACCTGAATGACAAGGGCGTGCAAGACCTGCCGGGCTTCAGCCCCTTCATGAACAAGTCTTTGAAGGCGGACTATTACCGGCACGACCCTACAAGTTGTCTCCGCTTGCTGGCGCTGTTCCGGGACAGCCACTAAACCGGCTCCCTCGTGGCGCCGGCTTCCAGCCTGGCGGAACGACCCAAGGGGGCATCCCGCCCGCGCTTCCCGATCAGATGTGCAACCCGGCAAATGATCCCGGCGCTAACTTGTTTAAGGCCGAGTGGGGTTAAAATCATCGGTTCTGCCAGCGCCAAGACCAACGCTGGCCCGGGGAGGGCATTGACATGACGAGATCTCCCTCTTCATGTCGCGCTCTGCTGTATTCAACAAGCCAATCATTCGAGACCCCCATGGCACTCCATTTCGAGGCATATCAGAAATCCCGGCGCTTGCCGGATGTGAAGTTCAGTCAGATCGGCGAGCTGTTGCGGGAGCCGGAGGTCTTCGTCTGGCTGACGGTTACAGATCCGACCCTGGCGCAGTTGAACAAGATTCAAACCCAGTTTCACCTCCATGAACTGGCCATGGAAGACGCCAATTCGGGTCATCAGCGTCCCAAGCTGGAACAGTACGGGGATGCTTTCTTCCTCGCTCTCCACACGGCCAAGCTCAAGGGGGAGGAATTCGTTTACGGGGAGGTGCATGTCTTCGTATCGGGTCAATTCCTTATCCTGGTTCAGCATAGCGGCTCGGTCACCTTCGACAAGGTACCCGCCCGCTTCGAGAATTCCGCGGAACTGTTTCAGAACAGCGCCGGTTTTGCCCTCTACGCGGTGCTCGATCACCTGGTGGATCAGTTCATTCTGGTGGCGGGGCGCCTGCAGGGGAAGCTCGATGAACTCGAATCAGCTATCTTCGAGCATAAGGTCCACGGCACGCTGGTTGAAAACCTGTATGAATTGAAGCGTGACGTCGCCCATCTTTACAACGCCGCTTCCCCTGTGGCGGATATCTGCAAGGATTTGTTGCGGTTGAATCCGGATCTGGTGACCCCGGAACTCCAACCCTACTATCGGGATGTGCAGGACCATGTCGCCAGGGTCCTGCGCTCGCTGGGGATGCTGCGGGAAGCCTTATCGGATGCGATGCAGCTCAATCTGGCGTTGATGACGGTGCGGCAGAACGAGGTGGTAAAACGCCTGGCAGGCTGGGGCGCCATCCTGGGTGTGCCCAGCGTCATCTTCAGCATGTACGGCATGAACTTCAAATACATGCCGGAATACGATTGGGCCCTGGGATATCCCGTCACGGTCCTGCTCACGGCCTGGGCGTGCCGTCAGCTTTATCTCAAACTCAAGGAATCCGGCTGGCTCTAGCCTAGCGTGTGATACCGTCCGGACGGCATGGGGTTTGCCCCTTGTGAGGGGCTTCGCCGCAAACGGGCCTCATCAGGCCGGTTCCGTCGGCCTGATCCAGGTACGGCCGGCCTGGATCAAGGCATTGAGCTCACGGGTGAACGTCATGAGCGGGGTTTCCAGATCGGTCTGCCCTTCGAGCAGGGCGGTTTCCAGGGCGAGTGTGGCGTTCACCAGCGGCATGGCGCCGAGATGCCCCGCATTGCTCTTCAAGGTGTGCAGAAGGCGCGCGGCGTCATCTGTTTGTCCCGCGGCCAGTTGGCTACGCAGGCGTTCGGCGGCGTTGGCGTAATCCGAAATCAAGCGGCCGAGCAAGTCCAGGAAGAAGTCCCGATCCTGACCCAGAGTCTGGGCGGCGCGCTCATGATCGATCCCCGGGATGGCGGGAAGCCGGGAGCTTTCCCCGCTATCTGGCGGGAATGCCGCGCGGCAGGGCTGGGGCACGGGTAACCGCCGGGTAGTCCAGCGTTGAACCATGGCGACCAGCGCCTCGATTTCGATGGGTTTGGCCAGAAAATCATTGAGTCCGGACCTGACCGCCGTTTCTCGCTGGGTCTCCAGAACGCCGGCGGTGAAGGCAATGATCGGCAGGTCGAGCAGTCCCAGTTCCTGCCGAATGGTCCGGGTCGCCGTCATGCCATCCATGACCGGCATCTGTAAGTCCATGAGCACGATATCGAACCCGTCAGGTTGGCCGCGCAGCAAGTTGATGGCCTGCTGGCCATCGGCGGACAGAGAGGCTATCGCGCCTTCAGCGGTCAGCACCCGCTCCACGACATCCAGATTCATGCGGCTATCGTCCACGGCGAGTACGCGCAGACCCGTCAGACGGGGTTCCTGGTCTACGGTATTCGGCGTTGGGCCGTCCGGCCTGATGGCGCCCTCCCCGGCGGGGCGGAGCGGCAGTTCGAAGCGGAAGCGGCTACCCACGCCCTCCTGACTCTCCACTTCGATTTTTCCGCCCATGAGTTCGACGAGTTGCCGGCTAATCGCCAGACCCAGCCCGGTGCCGCCAAAGCGACGCGAAATGCTGCTATCGGCCTGGGTAAAGGGTGTGAACAGCTTGGCCCTTGCCTCGGGGGAGATGCCGACGCCGGTATCGCGCACCTCGAAGCCAATACGGCTACGCTCGGGGTTGGCTTCCAGCAGCTTGACTTCGACGGAGACGCTGCCTTGTGCGGTGAATTTCACGGCATTGCTGACCAGATTCAGGAGAACCTGCTCCAGACGCAAGGCATCCCCCAGCCAGAGCCCCCCGATGCCAGGGCCGAGATGGATGTGAAATTCGAGCCCACGCCCCAGCGCAGTGGCGCGCGTCAGGCCGTCGAGTTTATCCAGCACGTCCGCCAGGTCGAACGGGTGCTGGTCCAGGCGCAAATGGCCCGCCTCGATTTTGGAAAAATCGAGCACGTCATTCAGGATGGCCAGCAGCGACTGGCCCGCCGCGAGAATGCGCCGCACCATGTCGCTTTGCGTCTCGGTCAGGGTCTCGCGCTTCAGTAATTGCGCCAGCCCCAGCACCGCATTCATGGGCGTACGAATCTCATGGCTCATGTTGGAGAGAAACTCGCTCTTGGCGGCGTTGGCGGCCTTGGCCTGTTCCGTCGCCTTTTTCAACGACTCACGGAAATTCCGGGCCTCCGTGGTATCCCGTTCGATAGCGATGAAATGGGTGATGTCTCCCTGCTCATTGATGATGGGCTGGACCTCGATCTGTATCCAGTAAGGCTGGCGGGATTTCGTATAGTTGATCAGTTCGGCCTTGTAGCCCAAACCCCGTTCGAGCTGCTTGGCCATGTAGTTGATGACCCATGGATCGGATTGCGGCCCTTGCAGTATCTCCCCCGGGGCTTTCCCACGTGCTTCTTCCAGCGTATAACCGGTCGTCCGGCTGAACGCGGCATTGACCCACTCCACCCGTCCTTGCGCGTCGGTCAGGATGACGACGTTGTCCGTACACGCGGCGATCATGGCCAGTTTGCGGGTTTCCTCTTCCTTTTTCGCGAGGTTTTCCCGCGACTGGCTTAACAGCTCATATTGTTCCTGCAGGTCCTGGTGGGCCCGAGTCAGCTCCGCGCGTTGGGCTTGCAGTTTTTGCGCCAGCTTGCGCACGTCCTGGAACGCGATTTTCTGTGCCTGTATGACCTGGAGCATATCGGGTATGGCGTCATGCAAGGCAAAATCGTTCAATTGCAAGCCATATTGCAGCAGCTCCGCGTTGTCTTCCACCCAGGGCTTCCAGAGCAGAATCAGCTTATCCATGTCTTCCGTGAGGAGAGTCTGGCCCCGCAAACTCAGGCCAGAGGCACGATGTTGCCATAGCGTCACGTAATTGGTCGCCGAACACAGACCCTCGAAGGTCGGTTGAATTTCGGGCCGGAGCAATTCGAAATGGGTGTTGAGCAGACTGCCCACCGCCACGTCAGGACATGTTCTTGCCAGGGAGGGTCCCAGGTGCCCGATGTGCAAATCCTTGTCGAACAGCAGGTGAAATGGGAAGGTCAGGTCGACCTGAGCCGCCGTGAATCCCGGATGCGGGCGGCTGGAAGCGGTCATGGGGGTCAGGCGGCCTCGGGCGTGGACCAGGCGATATGGAAGACGTCATGGTCCGCACCCTCGGCCTTGCTGGAGGTCAGGGTGATGTTGAGTGGGGTTGCATACAGCGTGCCCAGCCCCTGCATGATGCCCAGGACAAAGGGGGTGAGTCCCGGACGGTGCGTGTGATAGTGCAGATTCAACGAGTGCTCGGTGATATCCGTGCAGACGAAGCGGGGCGGGGAGAGGTGCGGCAGGATCATGCTGAGCCGGGTATGGAAGTTGGGGAGTTGTTCCAGAAACTCCGGCAGCGTTTGACCGCCTGCCCGTATCAGCGGGCCGTAGCCCTCCATGGCGGTATTGAGAATCCAGTGTCGTCCAAATTCGATCAGGATGTCTTCGACCGGCATATTCAGCAGTTCCGACGCGGCGCCCACCAGGCGATATGTCATCTCGTCCGGATACCCATCATTGCTGATGAAGACATCCACATCGACATCCGCTTTCCGCTTGACTTCATCCCAGGCATCGTCGCCAAAGCGTTCAATTACCATTTCGCCTATGGCCTTGGTCACCATTCCGTACATAAGTGGGATTTTCCTCAAACGAGTGATAAACAAACCTGGACCCGCCGGGAGGGGGGCGGGAGGGACGTTACCTGAATCTTACAAAGTTGGGCAAGCCTTGGGTAGCGATTCAGCAAGGAAAATGGAACCACACGTTCTGTGACCACTAGGTGGTTGCCAGTAGGTCTTTTCCTCTGGGTCTCGTCGGTCATCCGCTCACACCCGCACCCGGCGGGAGGGACTGAATGCTTACCTTCGCCGCATGCGCGAGGGCAGGTTGTATAATCGGGCGGACGGGGCGTATTCTCGCCTCGTCGCGACAGGGGATAAGGCATGAGTGCTACTCAGGATCATACCAACAAGCGGGAAACCGCCCGCCGCGCATCGGCATCGGGCGATTTTCATCCCCATGCCTACCCGGAGATGAGCCGCCGCCTGGGAGAGGCCTTGTTCCGGCAACGCCTCCATGAGCAGGCTTACCATGAGGCAGGCGTGACTCATCAGGAGGACTTCTTTCGCTGGGTCGATCAGTATGTCGACTTTGACAAACTGGTAGCCCGTGTCGTCAGGCTCGCTGGCTGCTTTGGCTGGGGTTATCGCAACTTCAAGGACATCCGGATTGTCGAGCACCGGCTTTATCATCCCCGGCTGCCTCGCGGTCTGGACGGTTTCCGTTTGCTTCAGTTGAGCGATCTCCACCTGGATCTCGACCCGTCCATCATCGGCGTTATAGAAGAAAAACTCGAAGGACTGGAATACGATCTGGCGGTCATTACGGGTGATTTTCGCAACACCTCCCTAGCCGATCATGAGCCTTCCGTTCGGGAGACACTGAGCCTGCTGCCAGCCTTCAAGACCCCGATCTATGGTGTGCTGGGCAATCACGATTTCATCGAGATCGTACCCTCGCTGGAAGCGGGCGGGATGCGCTTTTTGCTGAACGAGGTTAGCGTCATCGAGCACAACGGCGCCCGTTTTTACCTGGCGGGTGTCGACGATGCGCATTTCTACAAGACCCATGATCTGGCCCGGGTGCGAGAGGCTATTCCCGATGAGGCGTTTTCGATCCTGCTCTGTCACTCGCCCGAGACCTACCGGCAGGCTGCGGCTCACGGCTTTGATGTAATGCTCAGCGGGCACACCCATGGCGGCCAGATTTGTCTGCCCGGGGGGCTGATTCTGCTCCGGGTGTGCGATGCACCGCGCCGCATGCTGAAGGGGGTCTGGACATTCCGCAACCTGGTTGGCTACACCTCCGCCGGCACCGGCTCTTGCGGGGCGCCATTGCGATTTTTCTGTCCGCCCGAAATGACGGTTCACATTTTGTGTTCCCAGCGCCCGTGAAACTCGCCTCGGCGCCTGGCTTCGACGGACCAACCGCGCCGGGTGAAAATTCGATCATCAACGATGGGGTCACGCCCCTGACACCAGGGTTCACCCCTCCCGCCGACTGAGTTCGTTACAGTGTCCTGGATGCCAAGCGCGGCGGGTTTAAGGCTCGAAGTGAGCCGGACGCTTCTGCCTGAGACTCCATGTGCCGGCGGGCATCGTATTCGGCTCTAGGTCAAGGAACCGCTGGCGGAGTCGTATCGACGATCAGACGTTTTGTGTAGCCGGCCGGGCAGTCCAGCCGCTGGAAACTGACTGTGTGACCGCGTTCGAACAGGCGGTCATGGTTCATGTCGATGAGACCTGCTGGCGGGTAGCCGGGCAAATCCTCTGGTTGTAGGGTTACCTTGATGTCTCGAAGTCGCTATTCCAGATCGGTTAGCCACCCAGGAAATCGTTAAGAAAACGACCTGTCCGCCGTCATTCCCGCAGCCCGACGATGGAGGAAGCTTAAGGATTTCCCGAAAATGACTGGAACGATTTCGGGACGATGCGAATGTAACGCCCCGTGGAGTATCAGGATGTTGGTGAAGTAAGGATTCGAGGCGATCGCTGCCCGATAACCGGGTCTACGCCGGGCTGACCATTGGCGTTCCGTGACCTAGCCGAGCCCAGGCCGAACTATCACTCGCTCGGGGGGCCGATTTACCCGCTAAGGTATTGTTGTGTGGAGGCGCGTGGCGGAGTCGAACCGCCCTAGATGGATTTGCAATCCACTGCATAACCGCTTTGCTAACGCGCCTTAAACCGAGTATCCGTTACGATGGGCGCATCCTCGTTGTTGATCGAGGATAGTTTGAAAACACAAGCCGCACTGGAACGTCTTCAGTGTATCGAGCGGGTAACGAGACTCAGCGCCTTGGGACCAACCCTGGCAAGGCCAATCGCTTCCGAACAGTTGCACCGATACACGACAATTAAACTGCAATGATAGCACGGCAAACCGTGGAAGAATATCCCCTAGTGGCAGGCGCCAGTCAGCACCGAACGCCGGACTTTCAGTCCTGCTCTCATTCCCCAATCTCAGCCTTGCGGGAAATGGCTGAATCAGACTCCGTTCTGACTGTCGTCCCATCCCATCCCATCCCAGGTCAAGTCATGGCCCGCGTTACTGTTGGAGTTATGACCCGAGGGCACTCCTTGTCGGCTTTACGACATGGCCGACCACCAATAACCGGCTGATTAGATAGCGCCGACAAAGCCATCAAAATCTTTATAATACCTAGCATTGAGGCACTCTTTTCTGACAAACTTCCACAATCGCTCAATCAGGTTAAGATTCGGCGAGTAGGTGGGTAAGAAGAGCAGTTCAATATTCAATTGTTCAGCTAACTCTTCAACGACCCGAGCGTGTTGATACCTGGCATTGTCTAATACCAAGGTAATCGGCGTTTGGAAGCCGATTTCAGAAATCTTGATCAGTAACTCACAAATACTGTCGGCGTTGATATAAGT
>Ga0194126_10003684_pt1 | contig 23932 bp, 23 predicted proteins | sample TA2KigC150mmetaG_FD_148641 | JGI IMG/M metagenome (GOLD analysis project Ga0194126, IMG submission 148641) | Freshwater microbial communities from Lake Tanganyika, Tanzania - TA2015035 Kigoma Deep Cast 150m | ecosystem: Environmental > Aquatic > Freshwater > Lake | place: Tanzania: Lake... | reverse complement strand
TGCACCCGGGCCGTGTATACAATGAATTTTACAGGACGTGCCGTTGCATCGGCAGTGCAAAAACTTCCGGATGGGACGGCACGGCCCCGGCCGGAGGGCCTGTTCTAAATTGTTTTGGACACTACTGATTTTAGGCCTTTTTTTCATGATTTCACGCTATTGAATGTGCTCAAGATTCCAGCTCTGATACCGAAGATACATAACATTGAGACTGCCCCGTGCGCTCTCAAAGCATTACCCGTGCCTTGTCCTGGCCAAACGGGAAAAACGCACTCAAGAAAGGCTGAAAAAATGAATAAAAACAAGAGTTTCCAGACAACAACAGCGTCTATCGCCGCATTGGTGCTTGCGGTGTGCATGTGTATGCCCTGTGCCGCCTTCGCGTTCCGGAACCCGAACCAGGAACCGCAGGAGGCTGTCCAGCTGCAGAATTCGGAATCCATCCGGCCGGCCGGTTCCGGCGTTCCCGCCGGTCCGGATGCCGGGGCGCAGGATGTTGAAGAAAATGATAATTCCGGCAGCACATCGCCTGCGCTGTTGAGTGCCGGCGAAATCAGCATGACCAGCCCGCAGGCAATCCCGCTGCGCGAAGCCTGCGGATTTGACGCCTTTAATCAGCTGCATCAAAACCGCTGGCAGGCAACCTTCAGCACGGAAACCGGCCGGGTAAAGCGCCTCTACGGTGCTGCATCGAAACCCGGTAGCGGCACTGCCGAGCAGGCTGCCCGGGAATTTCTGCACAGCGCTCATGCCGTTTTCGGATTACAGGAAGACCTCTCCGACCTCACGACACAGCAGGTCAGCGATTCAGGAATCCGGCAGCACGTCAGATTTCAGCAGACCCGGGAGGGTGTTCCCGTTCTCGGCGCACAGGTGCTTGTTCACGCCGATTCAGCGGGGCGGGTGACGATGGTGCAGAACGACTCAATTGAGCGCATTGAAATTGCCAACCGGAACACCCTGACGCCTGATGAGGCCAAAGACATTGCCATCGTCGATCTGCAGGCCCATCTCGGATCAGCGGCAAGCCTGTCAGCGGCTGCAGCCGAACAACTCATCGCCCCATACAGAGGCCGATATGCCTATATCTGGAAAGTAACCACGCCGTCGCAGAACCCGCCGGGGCTTTGGGTCTGCCATGTGGACGCGGAAACCGGCGAGATCCTGTACCGGGCTGACGAGCTTTTGTACTTAAAAAACGGCAGGGGGCGCGCATATCTCAATAATGAAATGCGCTTTATCAATAAAATCAATGCTGTGCCGCTCAAGTATATGTTTACCCCCAAAGAGGGCAGGCTCCAGGGACTTCTGCACGGCCAGCGCGCAACAATCTATGACTATAATCTTGATTATGCGTTTGAACCAAACCTCAACTTCAATTACGACGTGGTGATAGATAAATTCCTGTTTGACCAGGCCCATGCTTACTATCAGAAAACAGCTGTATGGGAATGGTGGGATAAAAATGTCATCAAAAAATACGGGCCCCGTAACATAAAGCATTTCTACACCTTATCCATACCGGTCGTTGTCAATATAGGCGGTTATTGCAATGCATTTTATGCTCCCGTCAATCCTCTGAACCCCGTTGATGACAATCTGCCCGGATTTTCCTACGGAGATGAGAATTCCTGCCCCTGGTTCAATGAAGACTTTGTGATTGACAATGACATAGTTCGCCACGAGTACGCACACGCGATCATGGACTGGGCCGGGTTCTATGAGAATGGCCAGTTCGGCGGCGCTGTCGACAACTACGGCCGTGCAATGGGCGAGGGCAACTCGGACTGGTATGCTTTTCTGGTCTCCGGCAAGCCGGCGGTTTGTTATGTGACGTTCCCCCCCTACGGGCTGCGAAACATCGATAATCCCAACCGGTACCCCTACGATGTCGACTGCCCCTATTGTCTTACCACCGAGGATATGCTCAATCCGGACGAGGAGACAGCCTGTCCCGATGCTGATCCGCTGACTTCGGAATACGACGGAACGCCGATGCCGCAGGAGCACCATACCGGCCAGATCTGGGGCGGTTACCTGTACGACCTCTCAAGGGTTTTGAAAAAAAGCGCTCTCAGATATGTGTATACGTCATCCTTTTATTTCTCCCCGGCCGGCGGCCATCGGGACGGGTTGGCCGATTTTGCCGACGCAGTCAGGGCCCAGTTTGCGGCCGACCTTGACAGGAACGGAAATAACGCTCAATCACTCAAGGCGTTCGGATCAATGGCAAGCCGCGGGTTTATCCGGGCGCTGCCTGATTCAGATATGTACTCCCATCCGTGCAACTACTTCGGCACCGGCCTGCCCGGCGCGGACTCTCAGGACAGCATATGGCTGAGCACGCCGCTCAAACTCAACACACCGGCCAATCTCCTGAACGACTATGACCAGCATGAATACCCGTTCGAAGCGAGCGCCGGCATGCTTATGGTCGCACAGGTGACCGCCAAAAAAGGCGGGCTGAAGGCGCCCGTCATCTCTCTGTACACCAGCGACGGAGTGCTTTTAACTTCGGTCGACTTCAGTGCTAATCCTTTTGTAACAAAGGCTGCAATGAATTACAGCATACCCTCGAGCGGACGCTATGTTGTCAGGGTTTCGGGAATGAACGCAAGCCCGGCCCGCGGCCACTATACCTTCCAGTTAACCGTCCAATAATCATAATCTTGCCCTGTAACCCTTTGGCAGTCGGCTGCTGATGGGTTACAGGGGGCACTCCCCTTGCTGCCGTCACTATAACGGTGTCCCCTGCAGCTGCAGACATACATGGAGCAAAATTTTCAACACCCTGTTAGAGTATTTCACATAATCCTGTAAACATTTTGTCATTTCGAGTCCCGATGCAGTCGGGCGAGAAATCGTTCGTTTTGGAACAAGATCTCTCCCTTCGGTCATCGCGACGCCGTCGGCTGCACGCGGGCCGGTCTTCGGGAGACATCCTGAAGGGTTTCGTCATTTCGGGCCCCGCGAGGGATATTTTTTCGCGCCAAGGGTTTATTTTGTTACCTGCTCCAGGCTGTTTCAGATAGTTATACATTGCACCACGGGTTTTGCCGGGCTCCGCACTGCAGGGGTGGTTATTGACCGATGGTTATTGACTTGACACACAACGGCACGCGCTTTAAAATCGAATGCGCTGCATTTTTGACAGAATCAAAACGTCTCAGGAAGGGAGTTTTTTGAGCATGCTTGAAGAAAGCCAGATCAAAATACTCATGCGCATGCATGAGCTCGAGCAGAGTCTTGAGGAACTGTATGCAGTGTTTGCTGAAAAATTTCCCGAGCACCGGGAGCTGTTTCTGACGCTTGTCAAGGAAGAGCACGAGCATGCCGAAGCCGTGCAGAAGCTGTACCGTCTGACCTATCACAACGATGCTTCCTTTGCTGAAGGTTCAACCAGGCTCGGCGCCATCGAAGCGATCATCGACTATGTAAAGAAATCCTGTGAGACCGCCCGGCAGGATCAGATGCTCCCCGAGCATGCCCTTGTGCTCAGCCACGATCTTGAAAAATCACTCATCGCCAAAAATATTTTCCAGCATTTCAAAGTGCGGCTGGAATATGCCAGTCTGCTGCGCTATTTGCGCGACAGCTCGGAAGAGCACGCAAAACTCGTACAGGCGGAAATCGACCGGAGCAGGAAGAAGCGGCCCGTCTGAAACAGTCATGTGTGGGCCTGACGTTCCGATGACCCGTTGTCAGTATCCGGTACCGATATGTATCCCTGTATCAAACGCCTTCTTGATAGTGCTGTGAGCCTGGGTGTGCTGATTGCGCTACTGCCGGTATTTGTCATTGTCAGTATCTGCATCCGCGTCACGATGGGCTCCCCGGTGTGCTTCCGGCAGCTCCGCCCGGGCCTGCATGGGCGGCCTTTTAATCTCATAAAATTTAGAACCATGCGCGCGCCTGCGCCGGGCGAGGACCCGGCCGCAACCGACGCCGTGCGTCTCACGCGTCTGGGCAGTTTTCTGCGCGCCTGCAGCCTTGATGAGCTGCCGACGCTGCTGAACGTGCTCTCAGGCAGCATGAGCATTGTGGGGCCGCGGCCGCTGCTCATGCAGTATCTCGGGCGCTATTCTCCTGAGCAGTCCCGGCGCCACGAGGTGCGGCCCGGCGTGACCGGCTGGGCGCAGGTCAACGGCCGCAATGCGATCAGCTGGGAGGAAAAATTCAAGCTGGATGTCTGGTATGTGGACAACTGCTCGCTGCGGCTTGATTTGAAAATCATCTGGATGACTGCCGTCGCCGTTGTGAAGCGCGAGGGCATCAGCCACGCGGGCGAGGCCACCATGCCGGAGTTTATGGGAACGAAAAGTCCGGAGCAGCAGTGAGTTTCGAGCCGGGCGTTCGGAGGGGGCAGAAGTTATTCTCAGCGCGCCCCGCTTTTTCTCTGGTAGAGAGTTTTTTTAGATCGGTTGCCTCTTTCCTATAATCCTTTCAAAGAGAACATGCTCCCCCGTTCGTGGTGAGCTTGTCGAACCATGAACGGGACTGCCTGCAATATGCGGTTCGTTCGGCCCTTCGACAGGCTCAGGGCGAACGGACGGTGTTTTTTGCAGGCTATAGAGTATTCAGAAAAATGCTCTAAAATTTTTTAGTCGTTTTCGCTTTTTCGAAATGACATCATGGGTGCACTATTTTGAAAAATGTGTCGTCGTGAGGCACATGCCCTACCGGTGCTCGGTTTTTATAACCGCTTCCGCTTTGATCCGATCCAGCAGCTCAGCCAGCACGGGCTTGACGTTTTCGCGGATGTCGCCCGCGACGATGATAAAGAGCAGGTCATCGCCGGGCTGCAAACGGCCGGAACAGGCTTCCACGAGAACTTTATAAATTCCGGGTTTCTTCTCGTATTCGCGCCGCAGGGCTTCAATCCGGTCAAGGTCGGGTGTGACGTCAATTGATGAAACCGGGGAACCGTCTTTGCGGGACCATGCCCGGACAATGCCGTTGTGAATGAGGACCATGCCGACATTTTTCGCGAACCCGGGGTCCTGTTTCAACTGTGCGAGGGTGCGTGTTATATCCATAGCTATTGTGTGCTCCTGTCATGATAAGGGTTTTGTACAGCCGGCAGCGGGCCGGCCTAATCGTCCTCCGGTTCATCCGTGTGGTTGCGCAGAAATCCTGCCTGGAAAAAAAATCCGATGGTAAAAAGCAGCGCGACCATGCCCGGGAACATATACCGGTTCGACAGTGCTTCGGGTGCGATCCAGGCCAGCAAACCGTTGGCAAGCAGCAGCGATCCCAGGGCCGCGCAGATAAGCCCGATAAAGGCACGGTACATCAGCATGCTCACAATGCCGCTGGCCAGCATTACGGCCACGACCCAGATGCTGTCGCCTAGAAAGGTCCCGGAGATACTGCCGCCCAGCACAACGCCCAGCAGGAAAAATCCGATACGCAGCAGGCTGCGCACCACAAGCGCGCACAGCACGGCTGCGATCAGGGCGATCACCAGGGCCGGGTTGGAATCAATGCGCGCGGCCAGCCACACATAGCTGCCCAGTCCGGCGAGCAGCCCGGACACGCAGACCACCGAGACGCCGAACAGGCGTGCGCCGAAAAAACACAGCAGCACTCCCAGCGAGATATTCAGCCAGCCCTGAAATGGCGCAAACGCGCCGGGCACGGAGAACAGAGCCAGATAGTGCGTCAGATCAAGCCCCTGCCATAGAGTATGCGCCATGGTATCCACACTGTCTCTCATTGACTGTATGCAGCCGCTAGATCACTCAGCGCGGCTTTTGATATACCGCTGTTGCAACCGGCTTCAAACACGTACGATAGCCGGCAAGTGATTCCGAGTGCCCGGTGAACAGGTAGCCGCCGGGAGCCAGTTTGCCGATAAGCCTGCTGATGAGCTGTTCCCGGGTGGGCCTGTCGAAGTAAATCATCACATTGCGGCAGAAGATGGCCTGCAGGGGCTGCCGGATCGGAAATACGGGCGTCATGAAGTTGAAACGCTTGAACACAACGTTTTCGCGCAGTTCCGGCAGAATGCACACGCGGCGTCTGTCGGGCGTGCGGTTGAAGCTGAAATATCTGCGCCGGTATTCGGGGTTGACATCGTCGAGCTGATCGATGTCATAGATCCCGGATTTCGCCACGGCCAGCGCGCGCGCGCACAGATCGGTCGCGAGGATGGCATAGCTGAAGGCCGCATTTTTTTCGGCGAATTCATTGAGTACCATGGCCAGGCTGTAGGGTTCTTCGCCGGTTGAGCAGCCGGCGCTCCAGATCCTGAAGGTGCTTACATCCCGCCGGCCGCACTGCGCCATGAACTCTGTCAGCACCGTGCTTCTCAGGTAGTCAAAATGCGGTGCCTCACGGAAAAAATCGGTTTTGTTGGTCGTGATCGTGTCAAGGAAGTTGACGATTTCATCAGTATTGCTGTTGCTCTGATCAAAGAGATAGTCTGCGTAGGATTCAAACGTCGGCAGCAGCAGGGCGCGCATGCGCTTGCGAAGCCGGCCTTCGAGCATGGGCTGCTTGGAACGTTCGATGCGTATGCCGCAGCGCTGCTGGATAAACTGCGCGAAGCGGTCAAACAGCCCGGGTGTCAGTGTTGCGCTGAATATACTGTCAATGATTGCGGCTTTGCTGTTCGTGAGCATACAGGCGCCAGAGTACCGGGTTGGTGCAATCACTGTGACTGTGCTACGGCTCTCCGCATGTCCGCAATGCGCGCGAACAGCACCGGCCGGCACAGGTCGGCTAGAGCATGTAGCTTTTTTCGGTAGCCTTTTTAAAAAGAAGATGTAGACCCGTTCGTGGTGAGCTTGTCGAACCATGAGCGGGTAATTGCCTTGTCCGTTCACCCTTCGACAGGCTCAGGGCGAACGGACGATGTTGTATCGCAGGCTATAGTGTTTAGATATATGCTCTATCCCGCCATGTGCCGGCGCAGGCCATCGCTTACATGATCGAGAAAGCCGCGCGTCGTCACCCATGTCGATCGGTCAGGGTCGTTTGTGCCGTGTATGGCCGCCGCGAGGTCTTTGGTCATGATGCCGGATTCAATGGTTTCAATACAGGTGTGCTCCAGTGCCGTGGCAAACGAACCGAGCCGGCCGTTGTTGTCGAGCCGCGCGCGGTGCGCAAGGCCCGTGGTCCAGGCGAAAATGCTGGCAACCGGGTTGGTGCTGGTTTCCTGCCCCTTTTGATGCTGGCGGAAATGGCGCGTAACCGTGCCGTGGGCCGCCTCGGCCTCGACGGTTTTGCCGTCAGGGCACACCAGCACCGAGGTCATAAGCCCGAGCGAGCCGAACCCCTGGGCGACCGTGTCGGACTGCACGTCACCGTCGTAATTCTTGCAGGCCCACACTATGCCGCCTTCCCACTTGAGCACCTGTGCGACCATGTCATCGATCAGCCGGTGTTCATAGCTCAGCCCCGCGCTTTTAAATGCATCGGCGAACTGGCTGTCAAATATCTCCTGAAACAGGTCGCGGAAGCGGCCGTCGTAGGTTTTTAAAATAGTGTTCTTCGTGCTCAGGTACAGCGGATAGCCCAGCTGCAGCGCGTAGCTCATGCACGAGCGCGCGAAATCGCGGATCGAATCATCGTAATTGTACATGCCCATGGCAATGCCGGGCCCGCTGAAATCAGCCACATCCCAGGACTGCTCAGGCGTGCCGTCCTTCGGGCAGAAGATCATTTTCAGCTTTCCGGGGCCCGGAATCAGCACATCGGTGGCGCGGTACTGGTCGGCATGCGCATGGCGGCCGACCACAATGGGTTTTGACCAGTTCCTGACCAGGCGCGGAATATTTTTACAGATAATCGGCGCGCGAAACACGGTGCCGCCGAGGAAATTGCGGATCGTGCCGTTGGGGCTTTTCCACATTTTTTTCAAATTGAATTCGCGCACGCGGTCTTCGTCCGGCGTGATGGTCGCGCATTTGACACCGACGTTATGCTCGGCGATGGCGCGCGCGGCCTCAAGGGTCACGCCGTCATCGGTAGCGTCCCGGTTTTGAATCGACAAATCGAAATAGCGCAGATCAATGTCCAGAAATGGATGGATCAGCTCATCCCTGATGCTGTGCCAGATAATGCGGGTCATTTCATCGCCGTCAAGCTCGACGACGGGATTGAGAACGGGTATTTTCTGCATGTAAACTCCAGTGAATGCGTACGGCCGGACTCCGGTCAGGGCAGGCCGTTAATGCACAGGCCGATTTCAAACGGCCCGCTTTCGGTATCGAACGTCAGCATGATGTGCGGGGTTTTTTCAGTGCCGTCAACCACCAGGTCGGTGCCGGATATAACGCTCGGCAAGGCAGCCTGCAGCTTGATGCCCCTGGCAGACAGTCCCTGGCGCGCCTGGCCCGAGATCATATTGGCGATCTCTCCGACGGCTTCGCGGATTTCATCACAGATGTGCGTGAATTCCTCTCCCAGCATGTTCGACACAATCCGGCAGATACAGCTCTCGGTAAAACCGAGCGACATAAAACCCTGCAGGCGCTCATCCTCGTTTGACAGTCCGATGATGCCGACGACCTGGCCTGCTGCCACGGTTTTCTCCCAGGGCCCGATCTGCCTGAGCTTCGGGGTCATGAACGCCATGGTTTCAAGCACTTTCACGGTCGCGTCTACAAAAGGCTGCGTATATGTAGTGTCCATGCGGTTGCCTTCAAAAAAAATTCCGGTACGGCTGATGTCTGTCACGTATCAGTCAAGTGCCTGCCACTGAGCGATCTGCAAAGGCTCTGCGAGCAGGTCAGCCGATGTTTGTATAAACGCCTGTATATGGGGCTGCTGCAGGTGGCGCGCAAGGTCGTCTTCGGTTTGCCACTGCTCTATAAATAAAAAACAGCCGGGCTCGCTGCTGTGCTCATACAGATCGTAGCGCAGGCATCCTGTTTCTGTGCGCGTGGGGCCTGTCAGCGCCCGGGCCGCATGCCTGAGTGCCTCCTGCGTGTCCGGCCGCGCCTGCAAACGCGCTGTCACATGTACAGTTATATCGTTTTTCATAGGACCTCGCGTGTCACTATAACGGAAACAGCTATGAAATTCCATCATTAAATCAGCTCAAGGGTGTCTTGCCGAACGGCAGCGGCAGCTGCGAGCTCCACTGTTGCCAGTGTTTCTGGCAGCGCCGGCAGCGCGCTTTTGTTTCCGCACGTTTTTTACATACCCCGAGTGCAACATACTGTTCCTGCTGGGCGCACCAGCGATACCCCGAGCCGGGCGACGCGTCCCGGTGCGGCTGTCTGCTGCGGCGGATCGCCATCATGTCTGTTTGTGCGCCTGCGCGCACCCCGGATCGTTGTCTGTAGCGGCTGCGTCATGGGCATGGCCTGCCGGCGATGCAAGGAAGCTGTCCTGGAATTCACGGAAACGGCCGGCCATGATCGCGGCGCGCATGCAACGGCACAGCTCAAGATAATAGTGCAGGTTATGGATCGTCATTAAAACGAGCGCGCTTATTTCATCGGCAAGAAACAGGTGCCGCAGATAAGCCCGTGAAACCGTGCGGCAGGCATAGCATGCGCACTGCGGGTCTATCGGGCGCATATCGTCGCGGTAGCAGGCGTTTTTTATGCGCAGCCGGCCTTCCGAATAAAAGCACAGGCCGTTGCGGGCGCAGCGGGTTGGCAGCACGCAGTCGAACATATCAAGGCCGAATCCCACCGCGCGCACGATATCCTCGGGGAATCCGATGCCCATCAGGTAGCGCGGCTTATCCGGCGGCAGCAGGGCCGCGGAGGCCGCGATCGCGGGGTATGAGTGCTGCATGTCCTCCCCGACCGAAAAGCCGCCCAGTGCGTATCCGGGCAGGTCGAGCGCGATCAGTCCGGCAGCGCTTGCGGCGCGCAGGTCTTCATGCAGTCCGCCCTGCACAATGCCGAACAGGGCGCTTTCCCGGCGCTGCCAGGCCTCGCGCGAGCGCTCGGCCCACAGAAGGCTGCGCTGAACTGCGGCCGTGATCTGGTCGCGGTTGGCCGTTGTCGGCGGGCATTCATCAAGCTGCATCATGATGTCAACCCCGAGCAGCTCCTGGAATGCAACGACCTTCTCCGGCGTGAACTCGACCATGCTGCCGTCGATATGCGACTGAAAAGTGACGCCGCTGTCGTTCAGGGTGCGCAGCTTTGCAAGCGAATATACCTGATAGCCGCCCGAGTCGGTCAGGATAGGGCGCTGCCATGCGCTGAAGCGGTGCAGGCCGCCGGCCCGAGCGATGATATCGGCTCCGGGCCGCAGGAACAGGTGGTAGGTGTTGCCGAGGATGATCTGGGCGCCTGTGTCTTCAAGCAGCGCGGTCGTCATGGCCTTGACCGTGCCCTGCGTTCCGACGGGCATGAACACGGGTGTCGTGAGCGTGCCGTGCGGCAGTTCAAGGGTGGCTGCGCGCGCGCGGCCGTCGGTATCATCGAGGGAAAATCGCATCGGGAGTTCTGTCCGGCGCGGAACAGGAACGCAGGTGGTTCCTCGTGCCGCGATTATGGTGTATCTGGGTTGACGACGCCTCGCTATCGGGGCGCATCCGATTTTTTAGCGCGCACTATAGCATAAAACCGGGTGCAGCAAAAGTCGTATTCAGTGGCTGCGGCGCACGTGCGTTGCGCGCGGGCCCGGCTGAAAAATATGCACTGTAAAATGCGCATCTTTGTGGTATATACAATAAATTGTTGCTTCAGGGACGCATCTATGAAAATTATGATCGGAAGTGTGGCTCTTGAGCTGCATCAGGGCGATATTACACGCCTTGCGGTTGATGCGATCGTCAATGCCGCCAACAGCCGGCTGGCAGGCGGCGGCGGGGTTGACGGCGCGATTCACCGGGCCGGAGGGCCTGCGATCATGGCCGAGTGCCGCGCGATCGGCTCCTGCCCGACCGGCGGGGCCGTGATCACCACGGCGGGCAGGCTGAGCGCGCGCTGGGTCATTCACGCGGTCGGGCCGGTGTATCGCGACGGAAAGCGCGGCGAACCCGAACTGCTGGAGGGCGCCTACCGGGCAAGCCTGCAGCTTGCCGGCGAGCATGGCGCCAAAAGCATCGCATTTCCCTCGATCAGCACGGGCGTGTACGGCTACCCGATCGAAAAGGCCGCGCCCATTGCGCTGGCAGCGGTTGAGCGGCATCTGCAGGAGCCTTCTTCGCTTGAGCGGGTGGTGTTCGTGCTGTTCAGCGCCGCCGATTATTCTGTATATGAGCGCCTGCTTGCCGGGATCGCGGCATCCTGATCTACCGCCACGTATAAAGGGTCTCGTAGTGTATTAAAAAAAACAGTAGGGGCAGGCCCCTGTGCCTGCCCGGACAGGGGCGAAAAATTTTTCGCCCCTACAGGCGCCGTAGTGATCCCGCTATGGCGGGAATGAGCACAACGCCGCAGAAGGGCAGTTTTGGACAGCCTGCAAAGGAGATGGTATGTGGGACTACACTGACAAGGTCAAAGAGCATTTCATGAACCCCCGCAATGTCGGCGACATCCCCGATGCCGATGCAGTCGGTGAGGCCGGTTCCCTTGCCTGCGGAGACCAGATGAAGCTGATGCTTAAAGTTGACGAGCATGAGGTTATCACGGACGCAAAATTTCAGACTTTCGGCTGCGGCAGCGCCGTAGCATCGGCCTCCGCGCTGACCGAGATGATCATCGGCAAAACCCTGAGCGAGGCAGAAAAAATAACCAATCGCGATATCGCCGACTTTCTCGGCGGCCTGCCGGCCGAGAAGATGCACTGCTCGGTCATGGGCCATGAAGCACTTGAAGCGGCTGTGCAGCACTATCGGGGAGTGAGCGCTCAGGAGGCCTCCGCAGGCAAAAAACAGATCGTGTGCGAATGCTTCGGCGTGACCGCGGAAGAAATCGAGCGGGTTGCCCGGGACAACGCCCTCAGAAAAATCGAGGATGTCACCAACTACACCAAGGCCGGCGGCGGCTGTCGCCAGTGCCACGGCCGCATTCAGGAGATCCTTGACCGGATCGCCCCGGCCGCCGAACCTGCGGTTGTCAGGCCCGCAGCCGCGAAGATGACCAATATTCAGAAAATGAAGCTGATCGAAGAGACCTTTGAAAAGGAAATCCGGCCCATGCTCAAGGCTGACGGCGGCGATATCGAGCTCATTGATGTTGACGGCGACCGGGTCGTGGTTTCGCTCCGGGGCATGTGCTCCGCATGCGCCAGCTCATCCTTTACGCTGAAGAAATACATTGAGCCCAAGCTGCGGGAATTCGTCAGCCCTGCTCTCTATATCGAGGAGGTGAAACCGTGAGCATCCGCGAGGTCTATGTCGACAATAACGCAACCACCATGACCGCGCCCGAGGTGCTGGAGAGCATGCAGCCGTTTTTCAGCCGGCTCTACGGCAACCCCTCCAGCATGCATCAGTTCGGCGGGCAGGTTAAACGGCACATTGACCGCGCCCGCGAACAGGTCGCTGCCCTTATCGGCGCGCACCCGGCTGAAATAATGTTTACCTCCTGCGGCACGGAAAGCGATAATGCGGCCATTCGCGGCGTACTGTCGGCCACCCCCGATAAAAAGCATATTATTACCTCCCGGGTGGAGCATCCGGCCGTGAAAAATGTTTTTCAATATCTGGGCCAGAACGGCTATCGCGTGAGCGAGCTCTCCGTTGACCGCGAAGGCAGGCTCGATCTGGATGAACTGCGCGAAGTCTTAAGCGATGATACCGCGCTTGTGTCGCTCATGTGGGCCAATAACGAGACCGGTGTCATCTTTCCGGTGGAGCAGGCGGCCGAGATGGTGCGCGCTGCCGGTGCAGCGTTTCATTGTGACGCGGTTCAGGCGGCCGGCAAAATCCCGATAGATCTGAAGCGGACGCCCATTGATCTGCTGTCGATATCAGGCCATAAGCTGCACGCGCCCAAGGGCATCGGGGTGCTGTTCGTGCGCAAGGGCACGCATTTTTCGCCCTGGCTGCTGGGCGGTCATCAGGAGAGCGGACGGCGGGCCGGAACGGAGAATGTTCCGAGCATTGTCGGCCTGGGTCGGGCCTGCGAACTGGCCCGGGAGTGTATCGAAGCCGAGAATACAGCGGTTAAGGCTTTACGCGACCGGTTGGAGAAGACCCTGCTTGAGCGCGCCATTGACGCCTCGGTGAACGGCGACACGGTCAACCGGCTGCCCAACACGACCAATATCAGCTTCAAATACATCGAGGGTGAATCGATCCTGATACTGCTCAGCGAGGCCGGGATTGCGGCCTCGTCAGGCTCGGCCTGCACGTCCGGGTCGCTTGAACCCTCGCACGTTTTGCGCGCCATGGGCGTACCGTTTACCCGCGTGCACGGCTCGGTGCGCTTCAGCCTGAGCCGCTACACCACGGCAGAGGATGTGGACTATATTGTCGAGAACATGCTGCGCATTGAGCGGCGGCTGCGCGAAATTTCGCCCTTCGGCCGCGACGAGCTTGCCTCCCAGTCCAGGTAGCCGGCTATGCCTTCACAGCAGCTTGCCCATATCATCACGCAGATACTTGACAGCTACGCGACCGATCGCGGTATCAATCATATTGAAGGCGCGAACCTGCCCGGCAGGGCTGCCGTGGAGGAGATCGTTCAGGACATCATCAATGTGCTGTTTCCGGGCTATTTTGAAAAGCAGGAAATGAGCCGCTCCGAGATCAGGCTCTATATCTGGGAGAAAATTGTATCGGTGTATCACAATCTGGCGCATGAGATCGCCAAGAGCCTCAAAAACGTCGATCAGGCTGAAGACAGCCTTGCCGAGCGGGCGGTTGCGAAAACGATAGCGTTTCTGGGCGCGATCCCCTCGGTGCGTGAAAAATTGACCGGCGATGTTGAAGCCGCCTATGAAGGTGATCCGGCCGCGCGCAGTTTTGACGAGATCATCGTCAGCTATCCGGGTCTGCTGGCGATAGCCGTGTACCGCATCGCCCATGAGCTTTATCATCTGGATGTGCCGCTGATCCCGCGCATCATGACCGAGTTCGCCCACCGCGCAACCGGCATCGACATTCATCCGGGCGCGCATATCGGCGGCCGTTTTTTCATCGATCACGGCACCGGCGTGGTCATCGGCGAAACAACGGAGATCGGCGACAATGTGCGCATTTACCAGGGCGTTACCCTGGGCGCGCTGAGCTTCAAGAAGGATCAGGACGGCCGCATCGTCAAGGGCGGCAAGCGCCACCCGACCATCGAGGATAATGTCGTGATCTACGCGGGCGCGACCATCCTGGGCGGTGATACGGTTGTGGGGAAGAATTCCATCATCGGCGGTAATGTCTGGCTGCTGGAATCGATCCCGCCCGATACGACGATCACGCACCAGCCGCCCAGCCTGGTGTACAAGGGCAGGGAGGCCATGGCGCCGACAGATATATACATGTACTACATATGAAGCACTCGTAAAATGACCGGATGCTGCGTTGTGCCCCCCCCCTGCGGCATCTGAAGAGAGCAGGATTATGAGTGCATTTCCCAGGATATCGTAACCTTCTGTCATTTCGAAGAAGCGAAAGCGACTGAGAAATCTTAAAAACAAGATTCCTCACATTCGTTCGGAATGACAGGGGGAGTCGTTCGAAATGATACTCTTGATGAAGTCGTAAAAAGTCAGAACATGCTCATTACAGTCATTCCGGCGCAGGCCGGAATCCAGGGATTACAAGCATGTGCAAAGACACTGGACACCGGTCTTCACCGGTGTGACGACTTTGTACGACTTCATCAATCTTGATATGAGAACGGTGTTAACACAATATTTAAGGAGATGGTAATTAGTATGAGCGTTGATGACAAAAAAATAATTTATTCCATGATGCGGGTGAGCAAGTTCCATGGAACCAAACAGGTGATCAAGGACATTTCGCTGTCCTATTTCTACGGCGCGAAGATCGGCGTGCTGGGCCTGAACGGTTCGGGTAAAAGTACGCTTTTGCGCATCATGGCAGGCATTGACCATGAGTTCAACGGCGAGGCCATGCTCTCCGAGGGCTACACCATCGGTTTTCTCGAGCAGGAACCGCTGCTTGACAATGACAAGACCGTGCGCGAGATCGTTGAGGAAGGCGTGCAGGAAACAGTCGATCTGCTGGCCGAGTTCAATGCGATCAACGAAAAGTTCTGCGAGCCCATGTCCGATGATGAGATGGAAAAGCTCCTGGCGCGCCAGGGCACGGTGCAGGAAAAACTCGACGCACTCGATGCCTGGGACCTTGACGCGCGCCTTGAGATGGCCATGGATGCTCTGCGCTGCCCGAGCGGTGACACATCGGTCAGTGTCATCTCAGGCGGTGAGCGCCGCCGCGTTGCCCTGTGCCGCCTTCTGCTGAAAAAACCCGATATCCTGCTGCTGGATGAGCCCACCAACCATCTCGATGCCGAAACGGTTGCCTGGCTTGAGCATCATCTGCAGCGCTATGCCGGCACGGTCATCGCGGTTACGCATGACCGCTATTTCCTGGATAATGTCGCCGGGTGGATCCTTGAGCTTGACCGCGGTGAGGGCATTCCCTGGAAGGGAAATTATTCGTCCTGGCTCGATCAGAAGCAAAAGCGCCTTGCCACTGAGGAAAAGCAGGCAACCGAGCGGCAGAAAACCCTGCAGCGCGAGCTGGAATGGATCAAAATGGCGCCCAAGGGCCGGCGCGCCAAATCCAAGGCGCGTGTCAATTCCTATGAATCGCTTTTGTCGCAGGAGGCGCAGCAGCAGGCGCGCGATCTTGAAATCTATATTCCGCCGGGCCCGCGCCTGGGCGATATCGTGATCCAGTTTGAAAACGTTAAAAAAGGTTTCGGCGACACCCTGCTGGTCGAGGATCTGAGCTTTGCCCTGCCGGCGGGCGGCATTATCGGTGTGGTCGGCCCTAATGGCGCGGGTAAGACGACCCTGTTTCGCATGATAACAGGGCAGCAGCAGCCGGATGCGGGCACCATTCGCATCGGTGAGACCGTCAAGCTGACCTATGTTGACCAGAGCCGCGATGTGCTCGACCCCGATAAGACCATTTTTGAAATGATCTCGGACGGCCGGGAAAATATTCAGCTCGGAGCGCGCGAAATGAATGCGCGCGCCTATGTTTCACGCTTTAATTTTTCAGGCTCAGACCAGCAGAAAAAAGTAAATGCGATCTCGGGCGGCGAGCGCAACCGGGTGCATCTGGCCCGCATGCTGAAAGAGGGCGCCAATGTGCTGCTGCTGGATGAACCCACCAATGATCTTGATGTCAACACGATGCGCGCGCTGGAAGAGGGCCTGGAGAATTTCGCCGGCTGCGCCGTGGTCATCAGCCACGACCGCTGGTTCCTTGACCGCATCGCCACGCATATCCTGGCCTTTGAAGGCGACAGCCGGGCCTTCTGGTTCGAGGGCAATTACAGCGAATACGAGGAGGACCGGCACCGCCGTCTGGGCACGGCCGCGGACCAGCCGCACCGCATTAAGTATCGCCAGCTGACCCGGGTATAGTACGGCTGTTGAAAAAAGCCCGTCTGCTGCGTTGTGCTCGTCATTCGTCTTTGCGGCGTACGCAAAAGTACGCCTCATTCCTCATGACTTCGCACGCCTTGCATCCTGCCATTTTTGAACAGCCTGATCAAAAAGGAGGGGTCTGTTATCGCGGCGCAGGTTGGGTTAGCCGCAGGCGTAACCCGACATAAAAAAAGCCTTTTTTGCACCCCTTCTTTGCCGCCCAAAGAAGGGGTGCCCCCAAGAAAGGGCGCCCCCGGCGTTTCGCGTCCGCCTAAGGCGGATTTCCTCACAAAAGGCATGTTCACCCGTGCGGCACTGTAGGGGCGACCGGCCGGTCGCCCCTACCTGGGCGGCCACGGGGGGACCGCCCCTACGGACATGCATAACGACCGTATCCTTGATCATGCACGAGGGCGGTTCACGAACCGCCCCTACGCTGCGCTGCTATGTAGTCATCGAGATCAAGGCAGGCAGGTTCAAACCTGATCATCTTGGCCAAATCGGATTTTATATGAAGGCCGTCGACCGGCAGTTCAAGCAGCCACACGACGCCCCGACCATCGGACTGCTGCTGTGTAAAAGCAAAAATAAGGTGGTGGCCGAATACGCGCTGCATGATCACAGCAAACCGATCGGCATTGCGCAATATCAGCTGACGCAATGCATGCCGGAGGAATTGAAAACCAGCCTGCCAAGCATCGAACAGATTGAAAAAGAGCTGAAAAGCAGGGATGCATAACGCTGCCTGACGGAAAAAGCACGAAAAATGGTTCAAAGCCGGGAGGCGCACGGGCATGAGCGGGATGAGCACATTTGAAAGTGTAGGGGCCGTCCCCTGTGGCTGCCCATCAGTTTGAGGTCCTAAGTCTTTTTGCACCCTTTCTTTCGCGGCAAAGAAAGTGTGCCCCCAAGAAAGCCGCCCCGTGCACCTTGGCCCCGACCTCCGGTCGGGCCTACCCTCGCGAAACGCACGCACGCGGGGTCGGCACGAACTCGCACATGCGGGCGCTCAGACAGCGTGTCGACCGAAATCCGCGCGCGCACGCTTCGCTCGGCATCGCTGCAATGGGGTTGAAACCCACAACCTAAAAAACACACGTAGTGGCCGCGTTGCCTGGCCACAATTTTTCTGGAGGGTCGGGTCTACCCTCTGTAGCAGAACTACTGCGGAGGAGGGCTTCCGCTTGTCCGGGGTTTGAACATTGAACCATTGACCGTTCCAAAAAACGCGTTGTGCTTGTCCTTAGCGATATCGATCCCTACCAGCATATGGCTGGTCGAGCCTCTGATATCATTACGCAGTTGACGAAACTCATCCAGTCTGATACTTTCCGTTTTCATAGGAACCTCCTGTTTTGGTGATGAGTGATTGGTGTCACAATCTTCTTAACAGGAGGTTTTCTTTTTTTGTAGTCTGATAATTTAATTTTTTTTGTGTTACCCGTGGAGGTGTGTCCAGCAGGTACTTCTATATATAACGTCCATGAATTAATGAATATCGCGGGGAAGGCAGTGGCATGAACTTACAAAAGAAAGACCGAGGTCTAAAGTCATAAAAGCGATGTTTAAGGTTCAACGTTCAAAGGTTCAAAGTTATAGAAACCGACTAGAGAAAACTAGCCCGGGTCGGACCACGATTTTTTGAGACAACCTTCCAGAATACCTTGATGAAATTCTTACAATCCGCTGATTTTGGTGCTTAGAGTGCTCTTTTTGGCATCAAAAAGGCTTCTTTGCGTGGAATAAATCCTGCCGCAATGCGACTATGTACCCTGGCAGGCGGTAACAACCATGCAATCCGGTGATGGGGCATGATACCTGTTCATCGGGCGGGGTATTCCGTTTCGAAGGAATATTTTTTAACTTGCAATGTACATAAATATGTATACACTATGAAATGATGAAGAAATTTCTTGTCAAACGGCTGCGGGATCTTGGCTGGTGGAAATACGGGCAAGGCGGCAGCCATGAAAAATGGACAAACGGCGAGCAGAAAACGGTTGTTCCCCGGCATGCCGAGATCAACGAACTTACCGCAAAGGCCATTATAAAAACTGCCCGGGCCAATCCCGGCATGCCGAGAAAGGATCAGACATGAACATTGAAGGAACCTTGATCCGGAAAGGCGCATGGTGGGCTGTAGAAATACCCCTGTTGAAAATTTACACCCAGGGCAGAAGCAGGAAAGATGCGTATTGCATGGCTAAAGACGCCATTGAATCAATCATTGACGAAAAAAGCTTTACGGTGAGTGTTACTGCGGGGCCTGCCGACACCTTTATGGTAGGCTCAAACAATGAGGTGTTGCTTATGGCCCTGGCGCTTAAACAGCAGCGCAGCAGCAGGCACATGAGCGTTCGCGATGTTGCCCGGAACCTGGGGTCAAATTCGCCGGCCGCGTACAGCAGGTATGAACAGGGCAAAGTAAGGCCGTCTCTGGATAAGTTCTCGCAACTCTTGAAAGCTATCGATTCGCGCCTTGAGCCGGTTTTGACAGTACTGTAAACCTACAGGGGGCGGTATAGGGACATCCCTTAAGGTATCCGCCGCAGGTATCCGGGTCGGACCAGAACGCGGAGGGGACAGGCGAAACATGTGCTGGATGCCGCATCGGAGTGCGGCATGACAGGGGTGTGGTTTTTGTGGTTTAAACCCCGGCGTACACTAAAAAGAGCTCTTGAAAGACCATTTAAACGGTGCTATTAAAGAAGCATATAAATGGTTTGCAGGAGGTCTTATGCCGTCAGATGTTAAGTATTCCGAAGATGTAATTCCGCTGACCGATTTCAAGATACATCCCGGGCGGGTTGTCCGGCAGGTTGATAAAAACCGGCGCCCGGTTCTTTTGACCAGCCGGGGCAGAGGGGTTGCCGTGGTGCAGTCGCTGCGGGAGTTTGAGGAAAAAGCCGAGGAACATGAATTCCTGCGGGCAGTGGTACAGGGCCTGATGGATATTGAGGAAGGCCGCGAAACTGGCCTCGATGACGTCAAAAAGCGCCTTGGCTTGGCGTGAGCTGCATATGCCCTCAAAGATATCTATCTCGTTTGCAGCTTCAGCGCTCAATGATCTTGAAGGAATACGTGCGTGGTATACACGCCAGTGTGCCGAGGATGCGGGCAGGCGCATTGTTCATGAAATTATCACGGCCGTTGAGCGCCTTAAGGATTTTCCGGAAAGCGGTCGGGTTGTGCCTGAATTCGATAATGCCCTTCTGAGAGAAATAATTCAGCCCCCCTTCCGTATTGTGTACCGGCTTGACCACAAGCGGGTGCGGATTGTGCGCGTGTGGCGCAGCGAGCGCCTGCTCAAGCTGAGCTGAACATCTTTAACTCCCAAACCACAACGTGGAGTCGGGGTCGGACCAGGAAATCTTGACATAACCATCGGATAAAGAGTCCAAGGTCCAAGGTCTAAAGTCCAAGGTCTAAAGTCCAAGGTCCAAGGTCTAAAGTCCAAAGTTCGAGGTCCAAAGTCCGTATCCAACCAGGGGGGCGTTCTGAATTAATAAATATCGCGGGGAAGGTAGTGCCATGAACTTATAAAAAAGTCCAAGGTCCGAGTGTCCAGAGTCCAAAGTCCAGATTGTACATTAATTCGCCGGTTGACAGCGTGACCGGTAAAAGCTATATTGTATATACAGTATAGCTTTTCAGGAGATCCGCGATGTCAACGCAGATGATTATACGCATCGATGATGCGATCAAGGCCAGATTCGCACAGCTTGCCAAGGCGGAAGGGAAAACCGCCAGCCATGCCGTGCGCGAGCTGATCGAAGACTATGTGCATGACCGCGACATGAGCGGCCATATCGACGATTTGTGGAACAGGATCGGAGCGAACCTGGCCAAAAGCGGCGTATCGGCCGCAAGCGTTGCCGGCGCTGTCAGGGCTGCGCGGCGCGCACGGCGATGAGGGTCGTTGTCGATACCAACATTTTTGTTTCCTCGTTTTTCGGCGGCAATCCGCGCAGGGTTATCGACCTGTGGAAGACCGGCGGTATTACGCTGTGCCTGACGCGCCCTATTGTTGAAGAATATATCGAGGTGCTGCAGCGGCTGGGGCTCACGCAGGCACAGGAACTGCAGGAGCTGCTTGACCTTTTTGCCAGGGGCTTCAACTCCGTTTTTACCGCAAAAGCACCCGTCCTGAAGGTCGTTGCCGCAGACCCCGATGACGACAAGTTCATTGAGTGCGCTGTTGCGCTCAAGGCCCGCTGTATTGTTTCAGGCGACAAGGCCCTGCTGAACGTCAAGGAATACATGGGCATACACGTCCTGAACGCCAAAGCGTTTCTTGATATGTTCGCACGCACAGGTGTTGGGTTAGGGGACATTGTTGAATAAGTTGAATTGTGTTGTTGTAGTGCCAGGGCTAAAGGGCATAGTCTAAGGTCTAAGGTCTAAGGTCCAAAGTCCAAAGTTTTTTGTACCCTTTTCTGGCGCGAAAGAAGGTACAAAAAAATTTTTTCGGTGCGCACGGCGCACCCTGCATTTTCTCTATCTCTCCGGGCGGAGCGATGTTACTTTTCCACCTTCCAAGCTCCATCCGCGGTGAGCTCGAACTCAGCGCCTGAGTCGGCAGTGCTGTCTTCGCCGATCCACACCTGGAAGCGGCCGGGTTCAAGCACTGCCTGGCCTCTGTCATCCAGATAGGATAGCTCCTGCGGGCCCAGGTGAAAGGCAATGGTTTTCTTTTCTCCTGCCTCGAGAGCAACGCGCTCGAAGCCTTTCAGCTCCCGCACCGGGCGCGACACAGCGGCAACACAATCGCGTACATAGCATTGTGCAACCGTTGTTCCTGCCCACTCTCCGGTGTTGACCACCTCAACGCTCACGGTTATTCCCGCTTTTTGCGGAGCCGCAGCCGCGCGCAGGTTGCTGTATTGAAACGTTGTATAGGACAGGCCGAAGCCGAACGGGAAGAGCGGGGAATCGAGCGAGTCAACGTAGCGCGAATGGCGGCGGCTGCCGACATTCATCGGCCTGCCGGTTGGAGGATGGTTGTAATAGAGCGGGATCTGCCCGGTTGCGCGGGGAAATGTGACCGGCAAGTGTCCGGATGGATTTACATCCCCGAACAGGATATCAGCCACGGCCAGAGCGCCGGCAGTGCCGGGATGCCAGGCAAAGAGCACAGCGTCGGCCCACTCAGCCACACGGGTAAGGTTAAGCGCGCGGCCGCCGAAGACCACAGCAACGATGGGGATCTCCATGCGCCGGGCAGCCTCGACCAAAGCCTCCTGCCCCGGGGGCAGATCGATGGTCGCCGTGCAGTTGTCCTCACCCGACCGGCCGGCTGATTCGCCGATGGCCAGTATCATCACATCACTTGCGCACGCCATCTTTACAGCATCATCTGCCAGTTCGCAATGGTGCAGCCGGGCATCCGGCCCCAGCCGTGCGGCAAGCGCTTCTTTCAGGGTTGTGACCTCTTCGGCCTGCCCGTCAGGAGTCCAGCAGCCAAGCAGGGCCTGGCGCTCGTCTGCCAAGGGGCCGCTCAGGCACAGGGTAATGTTGTCCGGGCGCAGCGGCAAAACGCCGTTATTTTTCAAAAGCACCATGCTGCTTGATGCAACCGTGCGCATCGTGGCAAGAGAAGCGCCTGCGAGGTGCACGGTCCGGGATGCTTCCGGATCAGCGTAGGGGTTCTCGAACAGGCCGAGTGCGAACTTGAGATGGAGCACGCGGCGCACGGCATCGTTCAAGCGCGCCTCAAAGACTCTGCCTTCCCGGACCAGGCCTGCCAGGTTCTGCAAAAACACCATCGAGCACATGTCCATATCAACCCCGGCATTGCAGGCGAGCTCGGCTGCATGGGCCCTGTCAGCGGCAAGGCCGTGATTGATCAATTCCCCGACCGCGCCCCAGTCGGAAACGAGCAAACCGTTAAATCCCCATTGGTCTTTGAGCACATCACTCAGCAGATAGCGGTGGGCGGAAAGCGGGATGCCGCCGATATCATGAAAGGCGCTCATGACGGTTGCGCACCCGGCCTGTATCGCGGCCCTGAAGGGCGCAAGATAGATGTTGTGCAGGGTCTGAGAAGTGATCTCGGTCGTATTGTAATCGCGGCCGCCTTCGGCTGCGCTGTACCCGACAAAGTGCTTGGCGCAGGCCGCGATCCGGTCGACGGGAATCGCGTTTTGATCACTACCCTGAAAGCCGCGCACAGCCGCGGCAGCCAGTCTTCCTGCCAGGAAAGGATCTTCGCCGAAACTCTCGGCAACTCTTCCCCAGCGCGGGTCGCGGGCGATATCGAGCATGGGCGAGAAACCCCAGTGGATACCGTCGGCGCGCGCTTCTCTGGCAGCGATAGTGTTGGCGGCTTCAATCATTTCAGGCGCCCAGGTGGCGGCCATGCCAAGCGGAATAGGGGCGACCGTGCGGTAGCCGTGGATCACATCGCGCCCGAAGATGAGCGGGATGCCCAAGCGTGACTCGGTGACGGCTATTTTCTGGATCTCGTTGATGGCTTTGGCAAAGACCCGCTCCTGGCGATCGTTGCCGGCTGTGGAGGAGTTGGCCAGCAGGCCGGAGCCGATCTCGCCGCTGCGGACCTGCTCATACTGATCCGGGCCGAGGTTGTACCACTGGTTCAGCTGACCGGCTTTTTCCTCGAGGGTCATGCGGGAGAGCAGGTCTTCGATGCGCTCAGCGACCGGCAGGGCCGGATTTTTATAGGCTGGAAGGCTCATGGGGATTTCTCCTTATGTTTTCTTCATGGCTGTAATCGATGTAGGGCGTGTGTCAACCCGCCACTATTTATCCCAAGAAAGGCACCCGCCCTGCGTTTTCATGTATTACCGTCATTTCGAATCCCCGCTCAAGCGGGTTGAGAAATCCTGCTTTTTTTATGAAAGAACACAGATTTCTCAGCCGTTTTCCATCCTCCGTAGCAAGCTACTGCGGGGAACTCGATTTTTGTATAAAGTCGTGAAACGGAATTTATAAAACGCTACAGCCCGTCTCCGATTTGCGGTTGAGACAGCCAGTACCTTTTACGTTGTTGGTGCTGGGCTGTCAATTGCTTTTTTCTCTCAGTGTTTTTTCTCTCAGCCATAATTCTGTCAGCCTGTTCGTGGCACAGCGTATGGCTTACCCGCCAGGCAATAACCTTGCGCGACCATTCATCAAGCAACACATACAGATACCAGAACACACGCCGTATGTCCGTTCTCAGATAGCTGACATTCCAGCACCAGCACTGATTCGGGCCGTTTAACTCTTCCGGCCGGTTTGGTTTTGCCAGGCTCCTGCCACGCCGGATATCTCTGCGATCATCTCACAGGCCATTGTCCTGCAGGATGTTCCTCAAACTGGAAGCCGACATAAAAAACAACGCCCGCTCTGCGCCTCGTATAGTCAGCATCTGGAACGAATAATCTAGTGTAGTGTCCCAAGAATAACTTGAATAAATAGACTGCTTATGTTAAGCTTCTCCTAAAACGAAAGGAGAAGCATATGGCGATTGGAAGACCAGTACAACCAATTGAGTTAACTCATGAAACCA
>Ga0194126_10003682_pt1 | contig 23936 bp, 16 predicted proteins | sample TA2KigC150mmetaG_FD_148641 | JGI IMG/M metagenome (GOLD analysis project Ga0194126, IMG submission 148641) | Freshwater microbial communities from Lake Tanganyika, Tanzania - TA2015035 Kigoma Deep Cast 150m | ecosystem: Environmental > Aquatic > Freshwater > Lake | place: Tanzania: Lake... | reverse complement strand
CAAGACGACAATTCAGAGATGGTTCTTTCTTCGCTCAACGGGGGATGGCCTTCGGTGAACAGAGCTTCTGCCGTACCACTACCAATATTAATCGCGCTGTGCTTGTGCCTATTGGTTCTCAACATACTCGTCTTGGTTGCCGCCTTTTTGTTGTTGGACTTGTCGCTGTTCGTGTTGCTGCTCATCGCGCTTGCCTTTGGCATCATAGTATTTGCGGCAATTGTGGGCTTGCTGTGGCAAAGACCCAAAGTAAAGATTCAGGCGGTTTCCGAAAAACCTGTAATCAGCCGCTCGGAGGAAAGACCTTCGCCGAGAGCAGCGAGTTCTCGTTTCGAGAACCCCAAACCTATTGTTGCTGCTAATGCAGAACCAAGATCTACATTCAATCGCGGCTTTTACACTACCAAATCCGTGTCGGCCAAGTGTCCGCATGGCAAAACTAGAGAGTATTGTGCCATATGTGATCCAGATGGCTATAAACATCACTATGGCGACTGGGAAAAAGATTAGGAGTTTATGACACAACAGAATCGCCCGCGACTTATCGAAGTTGATTTTCCACTGCGGAAGGTTTCCGAGGAGTCCGTTCGCGAAAAGAATGTCCGTCACGGATACATCTCGACCCTACATATTTGGTGGGCGCGACGCCCACTCGCGGCTTCGCGCGCCACTGCGCTTGCCGCACTTTTGCCTGATAGTGCAAAACGTCGTGAGGAATTGCTGGGAATCGTTGGCGATATCGCACCCTGGGAAGTAGTTTCCAATAGCAGCGGAACTCTACCCGATCCGTTGATTCTTAAAGCCCGTGACTTGATTCGTCTAGCATATGACGGAAGTGCGCCACGGGTGCTTGATTGTTTTGCGGGCGGGGGTTCAATCCCATTGGAGGCATTGCGTCTCGGGTGTGAGACTTATGCCCTCGACTACAACCCCATTTCAGTCCTAATCAATAGAGCTGCATTGGAATATCCTCAAAAATTTGGTAAGTCTGTTGTTCGATCTGACGCAACACACGGAACTTTGGGGTTGCAAACAGAGCGTATGATAAATCCACTGCTTGAGGCAGTAGAGCAATGGGGCAGCTGGGTACTAGAGGAAGCACGCAAGGAACTAGAACAGTTCTATCCTCATGATGCTGATGGTTCGATTCCTGTGGGCTACATTTGGTCAAGGACCCTGCCATGCCAGAATCCAATGTGCGGTATTGAGATTCCGTTGATGCGTTCAAATTGGCTGGAAAAGAAGGACAAGAGAAGGGTCGCCACTAAACTCATCCCAAACAAGAGAGCAAAGCGATTGGACATCAAGATTTTGCAGGATGATGAGATTGATTTTGATCCAGAGGAAGGCACAATCTCACGAGCATTTGTACGTTGTCCAGTTTGTGGCGCAGTGATAAATGATGACTTGACGCGTCAGTTGTTCCGTGCTGGAAAGGCCAGCCAACGAATGACGGCGGTGATATTGACTCATCCTAAACGCAAGGGAAAAACTTACCGATTACCGACTGAGCGCGATCTCATCGCTTATAAAGATGCCGAATCTGCCTTACAACACAAGCAGAAGGATTTGTTGACTGAGCTAGGCATGGATCCCGTGCCAGATGAGTTGCTGCCTTTGATGAGCGGCGTATTCAACGTACCAATTTATGGGATGACACGCTGGGGTGATCTTTTTAACTCTCGCCAGAAACTCTCCTTGATTACTTTCTCTGAGAAAATTCGGTTGGTCTATAAGGAGATACCTGGGGATCGAGAATTTGCAAAGGCTGTTGGCACCTATCTTGCTTTCACGGTAGACAGACTGGCGGATCGCAACTCTGTTCAGTGTATGTGGGACACGGGTTACACCAAGGTTGCTCACACTTTCGGTCGCCAGGCACTGCAAATGGTGTGGGACTATGTGGACGTTAATCCCTTCAGCGGTGCAACAGGTGACTGGGAAGGAGCAATAGAGTGGGTCAAATTGTTCATTGCTCATTGTTCTCAAATTCCTGATAAAGTCCAGGCTCACGCTGTCCAAGGTTCCGCCACTGAAATGGTGTGGCAAGACGAATTCTTCGACGCAGTATTTACTGATCCTCCCTACTATATCAATGTTCCTTATGCAGACTTGTCGGACTTTTTCTATGTCTGGCTCAAACGAATGATCGGTGATCTGCACCCTGATCTTTTCGCTACACCACTCGCACCCAAGTCTCTCGAGATCTGCCAAATGCAGCACTGGGACCCAATTCGTTATGCGGAAAAAGACAAACAGTGGTTTGAGGATATGCTGACCAAAGCTTTTCAGGAAATACACCGTGTCCTCAAACCTGATGGTATAGCCATAATTGTGTTCGCCTATCCAAAGACCGAGGCTTGGGAAGCCGTTATCAACGCCATATTAAAAGCAGGTCTCTATATGTCCGCATCTTGGCCCATACACACCGAGATGCAGGGACGATTGCGCGCACATGACTCTGCTGCCCTTGCATCCTCAATTTATATGGTGTGTCGCAAGCGAAGCACAAAGGAAGTCGGTGAATTTCCAAAGGTTCGGAAAGAAATCGATTCGCGTGTTAAGGAAAAACTTGGGCAATTCTGGAATGAAGGCATCCGTGGCGCGGACTTTTTTATGAGCGCAATCGGTCCTGCAGTGGAAATGTTCGGGAAGTATGTACGCGTGGAAAAAGTTTCTGGTGATCCAGTAACAGTCGTGGACTTGTTGGAATACGTCCGCAAGGTTGTTAGCGAGTTTGCGCTAGAACGCATTATGAAAACCGCGCAGTTGGGTGGCGTGGACGCGGTCACGCGCTACTATCTGCTCTTCCGTTGGACATACAATCACACCCGCGTCCAATTCGACGAGGCGAACAAACTCGCTAATAGCGTTGGCGTGGAACTCTCTGCCTTGTGGAGTGCGGGCGGTGTCGTGGAGAAGCAAAAAGAGTATGTGGCATTGCCGTCGCCACTCGAACGCGGCAAAGAGTTGGACGGCAAGGGTCAATTCACGACGATGATTGATGCGTTACAACTTGCCGCATGGCTGTGGAGTCGCAACGACCAAAAGAAACTCAAAGAACACCTCGCCGCAACGTACGGCGGCAATGAATCGTTCTGGCAGGTCGCGCAAGGTATCGCCGAAGTTCTGCCCGAGGGCGACAAAGAGAAGCAAGTGCTCCAAGGATTGTTATACGGGCGAAAAGGATTTGCTGCCTCTGAAGTGAGTCAACCTGAACTCGAAAGCATGCCAAAGAAGCGAGGATCGAAATGAAACCCTGGCACCAAGTTATCACGCCTCACAAAGACATTACGCAAGGCAAATTCGACGAATCAGTCTTTGCCGCTGACCTGTCGGATGTGGTCGCGGATCGTGGACCGCTTGAATATCGCGATGCATCGATCTTTTTCCGCAAGACCTATCCCACACAAGGGCTGGTCAATTTGCTTGGGGCGATCACTTCGCGGCTTGCGGGGCAAGGCAAAGGCGAAGCAGTCATCCAGATTCAAACACCATTCGGCGGCGGCAAGACACACAGTTTGATCGCGTTGTGTCACTTGTTCAGCGGCGGCAAGGGATCGAACTCGTCGGAGATCGTCAATGCCATTCTCAAACAAGCCAAGGTCGAAAAACTGCCCAAGCCACGCATTGTAACATTCGTGGGCACTGCGGCAGAACCCATCAAAGGGAAAACACCGTGGGGTGAACTCGCTGAGCAACTTGAAAACTACGCTCTCATGCGCGACAACGACAAGAAGCGCCGCGCGCCTGGTAAAGACCTCCTGCATGAATTGATTGGCGACAAACCGACGTTGATTCTGATGGACGAAATCGCGGCGTACGCGGTGAAGGGGAAAGATTTCAGCGACCAATTGATGACGTTCTTCCAGGAATTGACCGAGACGGTCAAGGTTCTGCCACGTTGTGCGCTCGTTGTCACGTTGCCTTCCAGCGCGCCCTATGGGGAAGAAGGAGAGCGCGCGCTGCACCAATTGCAGCAAATCTTTGGTCGCGTCGAAGCCGTCTATACCCCTGTCGAAGGCGAAGAGATCTACGAAGTCATCCGTCGTCGCTTGTTCGAGAGTCCTCCCGACGCTGCGGAAGCGCGGAGCACGGCAGACAATTACTGGGAAATGTATCAGCGGCTTGGCGATGATGTGCCGCGCGAAATTCGCGAACCCGCGTATCGCGACAAGATGCGCAAGGCATATCCGTTTCATCCCGAACTGATTGACATTTTGTTCGAGCGTTGGAGCACCTTTCCCACCTTTCAGCGCACGCGCGGTGTTCTGCGCCTGTTGGCAGAGATCATCGGCGATCTGTACAAGCGGGAGCATCCCGCGCCGCTGATTCAACCCTCGCACATCAATCTCGGCGAACCCTCGATTCGCCGTGAATTTCTCAAACACATTGGCAACGAGTTTGAAGGTGTGATCGCCGCCGATATTGCAGGCACGAATGCCAAAGCACCCAAGATTGATCGCGAGATGGGATCGGAGTACGCGCGCTTTGGTATCGCAAGCGGACTGGCAACTGCTACATTTTTCGGCTCGTTCAGCGGCAGTGAAAAGAAAGGGATGGGCGTTCAACGTCTGCGGCTTGCGCTACTGCGCGAAGGCATTCCCCCCGCCGTCGTCGGCGATGCGCTGCGCCGTTTGGAAGATGAACTCTGGTTTTTGCACGAGGAGAACAGTTTCTATTCTTTCTCAAGTCAACCGAATCTCAATCGCGTCATCGTTGAGAAAGAGGAAGCGGTCAAGGACGATCAAATCACCGAAGAGACGCGTACGCGCTTGGAAAAAGCGGCAGGCAGCGAACTGCGCGTGACACTGTGGCCCAAAGTTTCGCAAGATGTTTCCGACACGCGCGAATTGAAACTCGCGGTCCTGTCGCTCGATCAGACACGCCAAAATAGCGGCACGACTTCGTTCGTCGAAGAACTGCTCAAGAAATGCGGCACGCCATTCCGCACATACCAGAACGCATTCCTTGTTCTCGCTCCTGATTCGGGTGAAGCGGGTACGCTGCGCCAGCAAGTCAAACGTGTGCTCGCATTACGGAGTATCCGCGAGGATCATTCGCTGATGCGGCAACTCACCGATGACAACAAGAAAACGTTGGAGAGCAAACTCAAAGATACCGATGCGGTGATTCCTTTCCTAATGCTTGCGGCGTATCGTCATCTCGCCAAAGCAGGTGAAGGTGGTATCGAATGGCTCGACCTAGGATTACCAACCGTCGGCGAGAAAGGGTCACTCGCGCGGCGCGTACGCGAATATCTGAAGAGCCAAGAGGCACTGCTTGACAAGATTCCCGCGCGGCGGATTCTGCAGAAGACGCTCCGTGACGACGAACAAGAAAAGCAACTGGGTGACATCCTCGACGCATTTCTCAAGTATCCGCAATTGCCGATGTTGGAGAATGAGGAAGTCTTGCATAAGGCGATTGCACAAGGCGTTCACGACCGAGAGTTCGGCGTACGCGCAGGTGATCGCGTTTACTATGACGACAACGTTCCGCTGTCAGTTTTGGATTATGGCGCGGTGCTAGTGCGGAAAGAAATCGCCGAACGCGCCAAGGCAGCTAGTGGGACAACTCCGCTGCCTCCCGAACAACCAGGCGAGAAAGAGAAGATCATTGGGGAAGGCAAGCCAGGGGAAATCAAAACGACACCGCAAAAGCCACCAACCACAGGTGTTCGCAGTCTGCGACTCAAAGTTCGAGTGCCTTGGGACAAACTCTCCGATTTTGTGCGCGGTGTCGTGATGCCATTGCGTAGCGACGGGGCAGAGATGGAAGTTGAAGTGTCCATTAACGCTACCTCGGATACAGGCAGCATCAAATCGTCCACATTGGAGCAGAAGGTCAAAGAAACACTGAACCAGATTGGGGCGAAGGTGATGGAAGAGGAGAGAGAGTGAGCGCAAGTCCGATCTCATTAATCGGAGAATAGACAACTGCAAAATCTCAATACCAGCACTCAACAAGGACACTAATGTACACAGGATTTTCAATTAGCAGAACATTTGATGTGGTTCGACTGGATGGACTGCGCCGGGCGACGGGGCGACCTCCGCATGAGTGGGATATTTACATTATCAAAGAGTTGATTGACAATGCCCTCGATGCGGACGAATCCCTTTGGCATGATAATGAAACGCTATTCCCTCGAGTACATATCCGCGTTGAGTATGCGCAATTAGGCAAATCCTCGCAATTGTTCATCCAAGTTAACAATCGTGCCCTCTTCCCCATTGAGAAAATGGCGCATATCTTTGAGCCAGGATTACATGCCTCTGGCAGAGTCTTTCCAAAGAGACTAAAACGCGGTCCGTTTGGAAGTGCCCTGAAGACGATTCTTGGCATTCCCTATGCTTTGCGAAACCGGGTAGCAGGCGATTGGAGTCCAGATCTTAAGCCTCTTTCCATAAAGTGCCACGCAAATGAATTCTTGCTTCGTTACGATATTGACGCAGTTAATCAGATTGTCCGATTCGATAGCCAAACCATCAATGGCAAACCCGTAGAAGGCACACAAATAGGCGTGGGTATTGACTATTTCGACCAAGAGGTGCCACGAAGCTTGGATGATCTACAACGACTCGCCAACGAATATCGCTTCTGTAATCCTCATGTCAATTTCCTCTGGTCTTTGGATGTTCGAGGACACCAATGGTCAACAGAATATTTACCCAATCCCACCTGGAACACGAAATTTCAAGAGAATGCACCCGTTCAATGGTACTCACCTACAGAATTCCAGGAGTTACTTGCTTCTTGTTATCTAGAATATGCTGGGGTTGGCAAGAGTGAACTACCCGTAGAGGAGTTCCTTCGCTTTTCAGGATTTGACAAGTCCGGTTTCATTAGTGATGCTGGGAAGTTCACACAGAAAATCGTTCAGGAGTTTGGTCAAGCAAAATTGACTAGTGCTGATCTTGAAGGTTCTATTGCCCTTGAGCTCTATCGTATCCTTTGTGGAAATAGTGCTCGTTTTGATCTAGTAAATCTAGGGGCGATCGGGGCAGAACATGTGGGTTTTTGTCTTGATCAAACATTACCCATAGACGGAATTGGTTCGTACAAAATTGTTGCCGGCGGCGAAGAAGATCCAAGCATCCCTTTCATCATTGAAGCTACTGTTGGTCGTCTGAAAGAGGGAAAACGACAGATTTGGACGGCCATAAACTTTACGCCAACCTATGCGGACCCTTTCTACCGTCGTTGGATAGTTGCACCACTTCAAGCCGACTCTCCAGTGCTTGGGCTAGGTGGATTTCTTGATGCTTATGGTTTCACAGATGATACTCCCATTTTTGTATTCATTCATCTAATATGCCCTAGTGTTGAATTCGATGAATTCAGCAAGGTAGAAATAAACCATCTGCCGTTCAAAAAAACACTGGCCAAGTTATTGGATGATCTACTATTCTCGCTGAGTAGGAAGCGTGAAGAAGAAGAGCGGCGTTTTGAACAGACGGTTCTTGCATTGCTGGACGGCATTGTCAATGAAACAAAGAACAAAGACCGTCTTACATCCGAGAAATTGCTCAGAGATTTGCGGACAAGGATAGAGCAAGATCAATCTCTAAATCCTTGGCTTCAAAAAGAGGATGCCCTGACACAGCTCAGGGTGTATGTTCTGAATTACCTGAGTCGCAGTGTACTCCCACAGGAAAGCGCAATTGCTGAGGCACCAAGTCTATTGGTCTCGACTAACGTCCCTTTGTGGAGAAACGATAACCAAAGTTGCTTTGTGGGTTTTACTGACAAGGCTCCGTGGACCGACGATCTTTTGGCTGCTTGTGAAGAGATTATGAGCCGGCCTGAATTCAATTTGAAATTGGATTACGCTCGTAAACATTTCGACCCAGATGTGACGCTGAGGCAAAAAGCGATTGAGTTGATCACAAATGCGCGATGCGGAATTTTTGACATTTCTTCTACCAAGTCAGTCAAAGGCACCTGGGAACCTTCGCGGAACGTGTTTATTGAATTTGGGATGGCGATAACACTTAATAGACCTGCTTTACTACTTCGGCACCTTAGTAATCGAGATTTAATGGTGCCTCAGTGTTTAGAAGGTATAGGTGATCATATATTGGAATTTGGCGGAGAAACAACTCTGCGAAACGGGCTCCCACAACGCCTAACCTCTCGGATAAACATCCCTCCCGAAGGATTCCTGGGAAGCTCACATTGTGTTCTCGGGAATCGAGTCTGCGAATATCGAAAAGCGCATCCCCATCTGAAGGCCAATAATAGCAAACAGATCTATCTGCATATCTCTGATGGTCTTGATCCAGATCGAGATGACTTTCGAGGAGGAATAGAAGAGGTGCTCAACCGCTTCAGCGATTTGAGCTCTGAATATTTAGATGCATTGTCGCTTCGGGCTGGTTATCAATTTCTCCTTTGCACTTATTGCCAAGTCGTACGGTCAACTGCCTTTGCCATGTATCGCATTAATTCGTTTACTCTTCCTGAGACATTTATTACAATCGGAATGAGCATGGCCCTAGAGAAAATGTTTGGCTATAAGATTCCCAGAATATTCTTCGCTGAGAATTTGGAAGATTTGCCTTCTCTTCTAGCAGGATATGAAGTTGCCTTAGCTCGAAACAATATAGAAAGGAAAACACTGTTGCAGCTATTTTTACCTGCAGTAACCAAAAAGATACGGTCAATATGACCGAGTCAAAACGGGATAGGCGCGTGGGGGTTAGAAACAGTACCTCATTGTCGCAAGCCAACCTTCACCGATTGAAAACGGATCAGCGCTGGCAGAATTGGCAATGATAGGGTACACGATTTCATGGTTCTTGTTCAAAGGACAAATTAGAAACCCAAGCTCCCCAATTCGCTGGTCAGATTGTGATATTATATGGAAGTCCATCTTCGATTCAAAGGCACACCAACCCAGTTTCGCATTGTCGCGGCGATGGTCGCACGGCGGTGGGCAAAGATCGGTCGCGCCTCGCGCATCTTCTTGGGTGAGCGCGAGCGCGGCAAGAATCCCAACTATTCTGTTGTTGAACTCCATGCCGATCCCGTCAAGTACGTCACGTTCAAGCCGACCGAAGTCGTCGCCCATCTCCTGCCAAACGGTGAGTCTGAACTCACGCTTGTCGAAGAAGACAAGTTCTGGGCTCCTGTCGAACCGACCTGGAAGATTCTGTATGGCGAATTGGTCAAGCAAGGTTGGGTTGATGATCCAACACAGCAGTCCGTTGCCAAGACCGTAGATAGCAAACGCGGACCAGGACGTCGCGAGTTAGACCGCAAGGAGTTGATCTACCGTCTTGCCAAAGCGCAAGAGGCGGAGGAAATCAAAGCGCGCGACCCCGACAAGCGATGGAAGGAAATCGCCAAGGCCATCGGATGGCGCTTGGGGCTGACTGCATCGGGCGTCAAGCTGCTGGAATATGCCCGCGACCGATTGAAGCGTGCTCAAAAGGAAGGCGACCGCGAACTCTTGGATGAGGTCAAGAAATACCGGAAAGAAAAGAAAATAATTCGGTGACCTATTTTTCTTTCCTTCCCGCTGTTGTAATCTAGCCACAGTCTCAAATGACTGTGGCTTTTTGTTTGGAGTAAACGATGGCATGCCGACTGATGATCACTCTGGAAGAAGATGAAGCAAACGCGTTAGCCCGGCTTGCTTTGGCGGAGATGCGTGATCCGCGCGAGCAGGTTCGCTATTGGGTGCGCCAAGAACTGATGCGCCGCGGCGCGCTGAAGCCGACTCTCGCGCCCGCCGATGCCGAATCACTGGCGACAACGCCGTCGAATGGCGCGCCGGCGCAGGATGTCGCGACAGCGAGCGGAGGAGACTGAAGCCCGATGCCCTTGCACCGATTGTCGGCGCGCTACCTGCGCGTTCTCGACGCATTGCGCGTTCATCCCTGCTTGTCCTGCGAGCAGCTCCAGATGTTGCTCGGCGGATGTGGGCGCACGCTTCAAGTCTATCTGACGCGATTACGCCAGTGGAATTTCATCCGTTTCATCCCCGCGCGTCATCCGAATATCCCAACGCGTTCGCTCTGGGTGCTGACCACGAAAGGGTTGGAGGCATTAGCCGATTCCGCCCGTCTGCCCTTGTTCGTGTACCTGGCAAAGTATCGGTACAGCCGCGCTCGGCTCGAATGGCTCACGCTCCGGTTGGACCGCGTCTATCACATCCGTACGTTTCTGCTCCAACTCCAGCGGATGCGTTGGGAATGGTCGGTTCAAAGTTGGGATGTTGAAGTCGAAACGCGGTTCTCGACGGAGGATGACCCAGGTACATATTACCCCGCGCCTCTCCCCGGCATCGCGCAATTGAAAAACCCACAAGGACGATGGGTGACGCTTGCGCTGGAATACGATGTGAACCTGATGCCGGTCAAAGGCGAACGCGCGCGACTCGAACAATTCGTCCGCTTGATCACGCTCCCTGATTTCAATGATCCCGACAAGTACCTCTTTCCGCCTTGGGTCATCGTCGCCGCCAACCGCGAACGCGAGCGCGAGTATCACGATCTCTTGCTGCATCTGGGGAAGCGAACGGGTCTCTTGCCCTGGACGTTCTTCATTACGCGCGAGCACCTGGCGACATTCCATGCCGACCCAACGTCAGAGGTCTGGAACACCGATTCGGCGTGGAGCGACGGATGCGTCTCTTTTCTGGATCAAATCGTCGGAGCAGAAAAGCAAACGAATCTCATTGCTTGGCAAACCCTACCAGCCCATCAAAGTGTGAATGAGAAACAACTTGAACTCGAATCACTGACAATCGGCATTTCGCTCACGCATTCCCGCCGCGACCTTGCCGCGCTCACGCTTGCGCTCTATGCGCTCGACAAACAAATGCTGACCTGGATCGCCGATCATCCGCTCCTCGATGCGGTCGAACTCGCGTTCATCGCGCAGATGCCGGCGCGGAGCATTCGGCGGAGCATCACGCGATTGCAGCAATGGGGCTTGATCGAGGCGTGTAAGCAACGCCGCGCGAATCGCTCCAGGTGTTATGTGGTGTCGGAGAAGGGTGTCTGGCTCCTGACCGCTTGGGCAGGACTCGGCACAGCAGTCAAAACGTACGCGCATCTGCGCGGCTGGGAGCAGGGTTTTGGCGGACTCGTCAAGCATTGGGAACACACGCGTCTGGAGAATCGAATCTATTTGCAGTTCTTGCGCGAGGCACGCACGCGCGGGCATAGACTCATCACCTGGCATTCGGAATTGGAATCCCAACTCTATGCGGAAAAGGTCAAGCTCGCGCCGTTTCGTCGCTGGCGTCCCTCATCCGAACGGGGAATGGAAAGAAGCGAGATGGTCGGCAGCGACTTTCTCCCAGCGCTCGAAGCGTACGGGCAGAATATGTCGCGCTTTTTGCCGGATGGGAGCGGCGTGTATGACTCAGGCGACCACTACTACGTCATCGCGGTCGAGGTGGATCGCTCCAAAGCGAGTATGCGGAAGATGCAAGGCAAGTTGGACTATTATTCCTACGCGCGCGATCGTCGCGACGATGTGACCTGGCGCATCCTGTTTGTGACGACCGGTTGGCGGCGCGCGCGGCATCTCGCCGACCTGGTTTTGCAGGACGCGTTCGCGGCGTTCGCAGATTCCTCGATGCAGCACTTGCGCGGTGACGCGCTCATCGCCGAACTCAAACGGCAAGGCAAGTTAGATTGGTGGCTGGAACAAATCTTGCCGGTCTTCATCACGACGATAGACGCGCTGAACGAGCATGGTATCGCGGGCAAGATTTGGATGACGGCGTGGAACGCGATTGATTCGCAGAACGATTCGACCGTGTATTGCCTGGAATGTTTCGAGCCGGAGGTATGATGAACGCAAGTCCGTTCGGACGGGCGTTCCGAAACAACGTGTGAAGTGAATATGTGCCGGTTGGGAATGGATTGGGAGGAAGAACAGACCCAAGCCAGAGTCAAGAGAAACAAGAGGTTGAGAACGGAGTAGATAACGGATTCAAAGAACAGGAAAGAATGAGAGGTACATATTGAGAGAGAACAGACGGGAAGATGGATACCGCTGGGAATAACCGGGAAGTATGAAGAGGTCAGGTATAGCCGGAGAGGATCTTCACCGAGTTGAATAGGAGAGAGCATCAAGCAGAGAAGAGACAGTACAGATAGTTATATAGTCGCAGTTGGCACGCCCGAAAAACATCGCGTTGGGCGCACGATTTCGGGCGCAATCTTGAAATGGGGCTGTGCCGACGAGGGACACACCGATACCGCGTCTTTGGGACACAAATCGGCAAACGGCGCGGTCACAGTGATGCAGGCAAAACGAACGCGCCGTCCGACGCATGATGTGCGCCCGCCGCAATGAGGTTGAAATTGGCACGCAGAATTGCAGGAGAAGCATCGTAGCGAATCATTAACGATCTGATCAATCACCAACCGAATACCTTGCCCATTGCCAGCGGTGCAAATCCGACAGGAACCAAGGCAAAGTGAGGGAATGGGCGAGGCGATTGCGCCAATATTCCGATTGTGATAGAATTGCGACAAAGGAAAACCCTCGCGACGTTCCAGCGTCCGAGGGCGTGACCGAGGCGTCAGCAGAACGCATCGGCGATTGAGAGTATACGATGATCGCCCGTTCTGTGCAAGCGCGCGCACGGCGGGCGATTTTCTGTCTTGACGACCAAGATCAGGAGGAATGCGAAATGCCAGAGGAATCAACGCTCTACGAATTGTTGCAAGTTGATCGTCGTGCAAGTCAAGACGTGATCGAGGCTGCCTATCATCGCTTGGCAAAGAAATATCATCCAGATGTAAACAAATCTGCGAATGCCCTGGAGATGATGCAGAGGTTGAACTATGCCTATGAAACTCTGAGTGACCCGCAGAAACGGACAGCGTACGATAAATGGCTTTCTGGAGAAACCCAACAACCAAGTACGCCCAAAGAAGAGCCCAAGACGCAGCGGACCGCAAGACCCCAACCCATCCCCTGCCAAAACTGTGGCAAGATTGATGAAACTATTCGAGTGACTGTATTTCAATATGTGATCAGCATTCTTATCCTTAGCTTCAAGCGTGGTGGAGGAGCGGGAATTCTTTGCAGCGAATGCCGAACTCGGCGGGCAATCGGTTATACGTTGCTTTCAATTCTGTTTGGCCCTTGGGGCTTGCCCTGGGGGATTCTGTGGACGATTGAGGCGATAATTGTCAATCTGTCAGGAGGAAAACAGCCCGCCGATGTTAACGGTCCCCTCCTTCGATCAATGGGCATATATTTCTGGATGACTGGCGACTCGGTGAGGGCGACTCGTGTGCTAAAAGAAAGCTTGCGTTTCGAGGAGAACGCAGCGGTGAGGGAATTCTTGAAAGACCATTCACCAAGGCAACATGAAGTTCAAGGAACGCTTTGGGGAATGTCTCCATCCCAGTCCGCAATTATCTTGATACTTGCCGTTCTCGTTGTGTTGGTCTTTGGAGTGATTGGATCGCAAATATGGGGAGTGATACAAGGGTTGAACATATCAAACTTGACAGTTCCTTCTCCAACAATGTGGCAGCCATCTCCTTTCCCAACGCACATTCCAACATCAACCCCCTGGCCATCCCTAGGTGATCCAAGAAGGTACGTCAAGAGCGTGACCTTAGCTCGAGGTGTGTACGGAACGGAGAAGTTTCCCACGTATCCCGCATCCAACTTTCTAATGTTCGAGCCAATCTACGCAGTGGTTCAAATTCAGGATGTCCCACAATTCGCTAAACTCACGGCGGTGTGGTCACCTGCCTGTACCTCCCCGCCTTGTATTCCTCGCTGGCAAGACGATGAAAAAAGTGAAGCAATTGTTGAGGGAACCCGAAATGTTGTCTTCTCCGTCATGCCGAAGCCGTTATCTTCGCTTGGTTCGTGGACATATGGCGATTATGAAGTGGCAATATTCCTCAATGATAGCTTGGCGGCAGTCAAACCATTCACGATCGTGAAATTCAAGTGAGAATGTGAATTTGGGTTTTCGAGATTCAATAGGACTTGGCATGAGCAAATTTTGCCTCAGGCTGGCGCAAAGATGCGTGTGTTGAAAGCATAACAATACCCCCCCTACCGTTTCGCACACGGCAGAGGGCGTGACCGCAGCGCGAGCAGGCGCGACGGCGAGACGCTTGTATCCGAATCGCCCGAACTGTGTGAGCGCGCACGGCGATCGATTTTGAGGGAAGGTTTATGGCGGTAGACGAACAGCAATCTTTCTTCGAGAATTTGAAACGGGCGCAAGAACTTCTTCGGTTGACCGCAGAGGCAATCAATGAATTGGGAGATGAAGTATCTTCCCAAGCAAAGATTTTCTTGGTTGGCGTCGTTACCAATGTGGCGGAGGCGACTGGACTTCACAACGCAGGTAAGGCACTTGGCGAGAGGCGATTCAACTTTTTGCAGATACCCTTTGACCTTCTACCTGACTCGGGCAAATTCTGGAAGGACCTTCGGAGTCAAGCAAAGGAATATCACTTTTGCCCAATTGTGATATCCAGGGTACATGGATGGGAAAGCGGACGATCTTGGGGATTTTGTCTTTCGTCTGATACCATCGTGTGTACAGAGTCCTCCGCGCAGTCGTCTGGCTTGCATCATCACACAAGTCTTGGCGAGTTCTATCAAAAGAAAAAACAAGATTGGTTGCAGCAGGCAGGAGGAAACGAAAATCGCGATCGCTTGTCAGTGGGCGGCATCCCCAAACTCAAAGAGATTCTTGAAAGTGACTATCCCATTGACCAACTACTATTTGTGTACATGTTTCTGCGCGCACAGAAGGGAGATGAAGAAGCAGCGTGGTTGATTGCTTTGGCGTATGATAATGTCATCCAGCAAGAAGTGGAAAGGTTTTGCCGACAGTGGCGCGGACAACAATTCGATGATTGGATTGCGCGCGGACGCGCCATCGCGGTTGCCTTCGTCGCGGGGAATACCGAAGCAGTTGTGGCTGTAGCAGGTCCCAGCAAAAGAGGGGAGTTGGATCACGACGCCCGTGATAGGACCCTGCGAGTTGATGCGGTGCGAAACGATTTCGCCTACTTTGTCAACACTTCTAAGAAAGAGTTCTTGAAGAACTTCGCCAGGAGAATTGAGGGGGATTTGAAAGACGGACTTGTATTTGCCTGGACTCCTGAAGATGAGAAGAAAGCAGAGCAGGATGACAACATACACATACGGATTCATACAACTCGAATGCGCGTCTTTGGTTACGCTAATGCTCTGCGGATTGCTTTGGAACCTTTGGAGGCAGTCGCTCGACACTCCGACGCGAATCGCGCGCGCTTTGATTGGAGAAAGGGGAAATTGAAGCCGTCGCTTCGCGTGCATGTGCGAAACGGGTTGCTTGACCTCTGGAGAGGCAAGACCCATCATTTCCAACGCACAGGCAAGGAGTCTTTAGCCGATATGCAACAGGGGGACGAATCGCCGTTGAACAACACGCCTGCTATGCGGCGAGCATCGGAACAAAATCTTGGAGGGTTTGACGTATCTGAAGCCAGGATTGTGGTTGAACAGTTGGCGCGCAACGCGAAACTGGCTAAACGCGAGTCAGTGATTGTGGATTTTATGCGACGAGGAATTCTGGCGCCGAATGAGCTCGCAGTCGAACTCGGCATCAAGCAAGAAGCAGCGAAGAAGGCACAGCAGCGCGTGCTCAAGAAATTGAGAAATGAATGGGAGAAAGAGGAGCGCGAGGCGGACGCAGAATTGAGAAAAAGGGCAAGAAAAAGAGAGGCGAACGGCAAATAATCTCGATTGACAAATTTGTCCCTTTTTGGGTTCGGCTTTCGGATAGGGTAGTAGAAGCAATTCTACTACCTTTTTTGTTTGGCGCGGAGGTCAGGATGAACGGTTTGGCGGTTGAACTGGTTTATCAATTACCATCGCTGCGCGTCTCTCTGGCTCGATCCAGCGATCCAGAACTATTGCAGATGGTTGCTACTTCACTTCTCAAGGAGATCGATGCCCTAGTCGAAGAAAGCCAAGATGTGGACGCGGGACTAGCAGCGATTTATGAGGAGGAACTCGGAAAACTCCGGAGAACACTTGAAATGCTGACACCACATCAAGGCAACCAAGCCGAAACAACCAATCGCGCGCCGCAACCGAACGCGGTCGCTGCGTAGAGGGGAAAAAGATGTTATCAAGAAATTTGCTGCGTTGGACAAGCGCGGCGCGAGATCAAAACGGAGACGCCCAAGGGTGAAGTTACCTGATCAACTGACGCCCGAGCAAAGCGCGGCAATTACGCGTTGCCTGCAAATCTTGGCGCAGATGGGCGAAGAAATCGAAGAAAACGAAATAACGGCCGACCCTGACGCGCGCCCGCCGGAAGGTGTATGCCGCGTCCAAAAGCCCACAACCCCGCGGAGGAACACAGATGTCACTGATTGAACAAATCAAAGAGCGAACTGATCTGGCAGAGATTGCGGGGAGGTACACGACGCTCAAGCGCGATGGTGCGCGCCGACTCAAGGGCTTGTGTCCGTTGCACCAAGAACAGTCACCTTCCTTCGTCGTATTTCCTGATGGGCATTTCAAATGCTTCGGCTGTGATGCATTCGGCGATGTGATTGACCTGATCGAAAAGCGTGAGCAGATGACAACGCGCGAAGCAATTCGCTGGCTTGCCGAACGCGCAGGCATTGCACTTATACCGCGTACGCCTGAGCAAGAGCAAGCCGACACACAGCAACGCACGATCGAAGGCATCTACGCCATCGCCGCGAACTACTACCACGCGCAATTGAACGGCGACAATGCCGCACGCGAATACCTGCAAAGTCGCCGACTGACCGCCGAGACAATCGAGGCGCATTGGCTTGGCGCGGCGCACGGCGGACTTAGCGCACACCTGAAAACGCAAGCCGTTGACCTCGCCCAGGCAAAAGAGGCGGGCTTGATTCGCGAGGACGGGCGCGATTTCTTCCTTGGCCGCGTGGTCATTCCATACCTGCAGCGCGGACGCGTCGTGTATCTTTCGGGGCGCGCCTTGAACGGCATCGAGCCGAAGTATCTGCACTTGCCCAAACCACGCGTGATCTACAACTCGGACGCACTGCGCGGCGATGGCGATCTGATTTTGTGCGAAGGGGTCTTTGACGCACTCGCACTCTCGCAAGTCGGCTATCCGAATGTGATCGCGTTGAATGGCACAACTCTGGACGCCAACTACTTGGACGCCGTGAGGAAGCACACACGCGTCTTTGTTTTCCTCGATGCCGACGCGACGGGAAAGACGCATGCGCGTGAACTCGCAGGGCAAATCGGCGCGGAAGCGCGCGTGGTATCGCTCCCCGACGGCGCAGACGATCCCGCTGCGTTTATCGCGAACGGTGCGACGCGCGAACAAATCGCCGAACTGTTGGAGAATGCGCGTGACCTGCTCACGCTCGACCTTGAGGCGATCCCTGCCGACACCGACCGCGTGCAACTTGCCCGCGCACTCGAGCCGATTCTGCGCCGACTCGCGACCGTCGAACGCGCACAAGCGCAAGCAATTCTGTGGCATACGATCAAGGCACGCTTCAACCTCACGCACAAGGACGTCCAAGGATACGAGCGGACGCTCTCCGAATTCCGCCGCGAATACAAAGCCCAAGCCGAACGCGACGCCAAGGCGCAAGCCGTGCGAGCAGCGCAAGCAAAACTGGAGGCGAACAAACAGCAAACTGCCGAACGCGCGAATCGTCTGCTGTCCGCCCGAGTTTCCCTCCTTGACTTGCACGCGCGTTTGCGCGATGTGCTTGGCGACCTCGGCGACTTGATGGAAATCACACTCGCCGCGAGCGCGCTGCCGAACGCCAAGCCGCCCGTGTGGCTCTTCATCGTCGGCGCGCCGTCGAGCGGGAAAACCGAACTGGTCCGCCTCCTGCGCGCCAGCCCTCACGTTTACTATCTGGATACTCTCTCGGAAAACGCATTCGTTAGCGGCTATGTGCGACCCGACGGTAGCGACCCGCAAGACTTGCTGCCGTTGCTCAATGGTAAAGTATTTGTGTGCAAAGACTTGACGACACTTTTCAGTTTGCAAGAGGACACGATCACCAAACTCCTGGGCGACCTTGCTTCAATTTACGACGGCGAATTTCGGAAGCATACCGCGACGCGCGGCGATATTTCGTACGAATCGTCGTTCGGCTTTCTCGCGTGCATCACGCCCGCCGCGTTGAACAAACACCATCGTTATCTGAACATCATCGGACCACGCTTCCTCACCTATCGCGTCCCGCCTTTGACCGCCGAGCAAGTGGACGAGGGGTTTGAGATACTCTGGCAGAATTCCAATCGCGCCGAGCAACTGAACGCGCTGCGCGATGCCGTGAGCGCATACAGTTTCCAACTCTCCAAGCGCAATCTGGGCGATGTGCGTGCGGACGAAGCCGCACGGGAATATCTGAAACGGTTGGCAAAACTCCTCGCGCGCGGGCGCGGCGTCATCGTCACAAACCGTTCCAAGTTCAAGGATGCCGATGGACAAGAACGCCAATGGTTAGAAGTAGTCGAGGCGCAAGTGGAAGAACCCTGGCGCGGCTATCATCAAATCGAATCGCTGGCGCGTGCGCTCGCGCTCGTCCATAACCGTGAGCGTGTGACGGCCCATGAGTTGGAGTTAGCGCGCCGCGTTGTGCTGGCGTCAATGCCGCCCGCGCGTGGCGATGCGCTCGCCCACTTTGCCGATACTGAGATTCGCGAGCGCGGGTACGTCGAATCGAAGGATATGGGCACACGGCTGGATACGAGCATCAAGACCGCCCGCAATTTGCTCGAGGAACTGCACGCCTTGAAAATCCTGACGAAAGAGAAAGACGGTGAGCTAGCCGCGCGCTATGCGCCGCTCAAAGAATTCGAGGATGTCATTTTTTCGCCTCGCTTCGAGTTAGACCACGTTTCAGATTATCTCGTTGGAGAAACGAAGGAAATGAGTAACGGATGAGTATGCCGGAGATTTTTGTGCGTGCGAACACAAACCTGCCTTCAGGTGCACACACAACAAAAAGCCGCATACCGATCCGTAGTTTGTTTCCTCCCTCGGCAGCCAGGGAAGGAAACTACGGGTGAATATATCGGAAATTGGTGTGCGTATGGCAGGAAGAGAATGCACGCACACCAAAACCCAGAATACCGAGCCGTAGTTTGTTTCCCTCTGGATAGAAACGACTCAAAAGTGAGCGACCTTTTCAGCGTAATGGCGCTTGGGCGCCCTGACAAGTCATACAGATAACCGCGAGATTATCGAAAGCGGAGAATGACAAATGGCAATTAGCGATGACAAAATCGAGGTACGGATCGGAAGCGAACTCAAAGAGCGCGCGGTGAAAGCGGCACGGGAAAAGGGGCTGACCCTCTCCGATGCAATCCGCGGATTGGTGCGGCTGTGGGTGGATTATGATGCACTCGATCCCACCGCGTCGAGCCGACTCGACCTACCGACGACTCAGCCAAGATTTCGCACCTGCAAGCTTGAAAAGCCAAAACGCCCAGTCAAGTCAACGTTCTTCGCTCATCTCTCTCACTTGGACAAGGGTGCGAAAGCTTGGCTCAGGAGATTCAATGTGTTGGTCGCGCTCTTTCACTCGCGCTGGCGGTACTGTCGGGCTTTGAGCGCAAGTACGGCGGATCGCTCTATGGCTGGGAGGGTAACGGACCAACCGCCGAGCCAGATGCACGCGCATTGGCTCTGCTGATCAGCAACCTGGCGCGCGCCGGTAGGTTGCCCGCGATTCTCGCCGTCATGGATACGCTGGACGATGATGAGGCGGATAAACAGGAGATCGCGGAAGCCGCGCAAGCCGTGGAATCAGAAACCGCCAAGTGGCGCGAGCAACTCGATCACCTGTCGGTGCGGCAAATCAAGCGACTGTTCGCGCTGTTGGGGTAGAGAATGAAGCAAGCCGGACGCAAACCAGCGAAAACGGAAGAGGTAAGGCGAACGAGGTGAGATATGCAAACTATGGCGAAACCGTGCAAGGCAAAAACCAAGAACGGCAAGCGCTGCGGTGGCTATGCGGTCGCGGGGAGTGACTTTTGTTTCACCCACGATCCTGCGCGAGCGCGCGAACGTGCCGCTGCGCGCAAGCGTGGCGGGATGGCTCAGGCGATTCCCAAAGTCGCGGGCGAGTGGACCAAGAAGATCGAGAGCATCGGCGACTTGATCGAGTTGCTGAACCTGGTGATCCTGGACACGTGGCAACAAGAAAACACCGCGGCGCGCTCTAGGGCGTTGCTGGCTGCGACTGATACAGGTGCCAAGTGCCTGACCGCCGGAGAATTCGAAGCGCGCCTGGCTGCTCTCGAAACGATTTTGAAGAATCGCGAGGTGAAGCCATGAACGCCAAGGTGCTCGATAAACACCATGCCAGACTCACGCCGCGCGAACGCGCAGTTCTGACCCTGAATGCCTTTGGGCGTAAAGACGAACGCGAGGTTACTCGGCTGATTGATGCGGCACCGCGCGTGACGTTGGATGCGCCCGATTGTGGGCAGGAATTGCAGCGGCTCGCGCATGCAATCGAATGTCACGCTCTGGCGCAAGCCGAGCAAGCAGCGACGTTGTTCTTCTTCCTGTCGCTCGACGATGCGACCAGGAGCAAGCACCCTGACCTCGACGATCCGTGCACGATAGAGATGCTGGCGTACAACATCGTCACGCGTGCGGATGGGTGGCGCGTGTTTTGCGGCGAGTTAGGATTAGACGCCGTAGGCGCATTGCGAATCACAGGTGCGGATACACTATTGTCGGAAATGGCAGAGCGCATCGCGCGGGCGATCACCATCGACTTGGACTCCCTGCGTGCGAGAATGCGTGAGCAGACCCGGCAAGCCGAAGCCGAACTGAGGACGCCAGAGGAAGTTGCAGCCGAGTATCGGCAATTCCTGATGATTGCGCGTCGCCCGCGCTGAAATCCGCAATAGCGGAATTATCGCGCACGACGAACGGTGTCGTCGAGACACCGCGCGAACGAATTGACGATTGCCTGGGCGGAACGCGTCGTCGGACGCGATGCACTTTTAGAATCACATACACTTGCACCGCACTGCGGACTTTGCAGTGCGGATGTTGCGCGGCACGGCGATTCGGTGTAGAATCAAATCGCATCAAAAATTGGGAGCGATTGAATTATGGCACAGGACTGGATCACAGTACAAGACGCAGTGAACTTGAGTGGGTATCACGCTGACCACGTCCGCAAACTTATTAGAGAAGACAGAATCAAGGGACGCAAGTTTGTGACTGTGTGGCAAGTCAGTCGCACGAGTCTTGACGCATATCTTCGAGAGCAAGCCAAGCGAGGAGAAAAGAGGGGACGCAAGCCATTTGACACGAGGGAATAAAAATGATATAATCGTGTCATACGATAATTGAATCGCTAGAGCGTGCCGCGCAGTGTTGGAGCACTGACACGGCACTAACCCAACTCACCGAACTAGGCGGCGAGCGGGCTGACGCCATTCTATCACGAAGGGGCGCAATCCGCAATATCGCGGCATTGCGCCTTTTTGTTTTACCAAGTGCGATGCCCTGACCCTGTTCGACGGTGAGAACCGAAAAGAGGTGATGCCGTCCAAGAATCAAAACGAACCGCGCGATCTGATTGACTGAACTTTGATTCTCACGAAAGGGGCAAGTATGGAAAAGCAAATTGACGCGACGCGCGCAACGTTTACGACCTTTGGCGTTGGCGTCGTCAAAGGCAATCCAAAAAAGTGTATCAAGTGCCGCAAACCCATCAAGCGCGGCGAACCTTGGCGCAAGGATACGAGCGCGGCAGACCCCAAGTTTGGGCGGTATAGCGTGATTCAACACGCGAACTGCGAAGGGGGCGACGGCTAGACCGACCGCGAACTTTTCAACGCCTACGCTGGTGTGAAACCGGCGCAACCATCCGCGCCAAGACAACGCGAGATGCGAATAGCGGGCAAAAGCCAAAGGTCAAGTTTCAAAACTACGATCGACGAAACCACTACCACCACCAACACCAAAAGGAATGCGCGTGAGAAACCGCGAAGATTCAATCGTCCTGCTCCCAGAGCAAGGGCAACGGCGAATGCCAAAGCGATGCGAGACAATCACACGCAAACCTAAACGAACGAAACGCGCGGGGGCGAGGCAACTCGCCTCCGCGATGAAAGGGGCGAACCATGTTACAAGTATCAGGGAACGGACACAAGCGCGCGGTTTTGTATGCGCGTGTTTCAACGGATGACCAAAAAGACAAGGGCTACAGTTTACCAAGCCAATTTGACGCGATGCGAAAGTACGCAGCGCAAAACGGTTTTGAGATTGTTGGGGAATTTCAAGAAGACTTTAGCGGCGCAACACCGATAGAGTACAGACCCGAAGGCGGAAAAGCATACGCGATGCTACAGAGCGGCGACGCAGATGTGATCATCGCGTATAGGATTGACCGCTATGTGAGACCTCCCGAAGACGGCGACGAATGGGATTTGCCCGTACTCATTAGAGGACTGGCAAAATTGGGTAAAGAGATTCACGTGTGTAATCGCGGAAAACTAGGAACGTCTTTTGCCGACCTTTTGATTGCGATGCTTGATGCAAAGAAGGCGGGCGAAGAACGGCGCGATTTTCGTGAGCGGAGTATGCGAGGCAAGCGGGCGAAAGTGAAGACGGGAAAAGTGGTAATCGGTCGCCCGCCATATGGTTATCGGTTAATTCGAGATGAAGACGGCAAGACAATTACATTTGAGATTGACGAACCGACCGCGCGTATCGTGCGCTTAATCTACCGATGGTATGTTGACGGCGATGAACACGGCGAGCGATTATCCATCCATGCAATTGCGAGGCGACTCTCGGAAATGAAAACGCCGGTACCGAGTGAACTTCAGCGCGGCTATGAAAAGGTTCGCAAGCGCGGCGCAGGGATGTGGTCGCGTATGACTGTGATAAGCATCTTGCGGAACGAAGTTTATGCTGGAGTATGGAGGTATGGCGTAAAAGTTGGTGCTACGCACACACGCCGACCGATTGATGAATCGGTGTCGGCAAATGTACCGGCAATTATCGACCGTGAAACGTGGAAACGCGCGCAAGCGCAACGCGCCCATAATAAAACCCTTTCCCCGCGCAACGTGAAGAACGAATATCTTTTGCGCGGTTTGATTCGGTGCGGCTTATGCAATACCCTATATATCGGCACATTTTCAATAGGGAAAAAGCCGGGAATAAATGACAGGGGACGCCGATATTACAGAGATGATTGGGTGGGAGACCATCATGTTCATCTCGAGGGGCGATGCCCTAACAAGTATATCCGTGCGGATGCAATCGAAGCGGATGTTTGGGATGAAATCAAGGGACTCTTCCAAGACCACGATAAACTACGGGCTGAATTGAAAGCGGCGCAACAAAACGCGAACGAGCAACTGAAGTCGATACGCGACAAGCTGCAAATCACGGATGACTTTATCAAGCACTTTCAGGGCGAGGCGGCCAAGATCGCGTCGGCATGGCCAGACACAGAAAAAGGTGGAACGGTACAAAAGTTAATGAAGGAAAAGGAAAGGCAAGTCAACGCGCGGCTTGACGAACTCGCCAGACAACGCGCGAAGCATATCAAGGAAATCGAAATGGGCAGTGTAACAGATGAACGCATCGAAACAATAATGACTTTTGCGCGCAGGGTAAGGCGAGGAATTTCAAAAGCGGAAAATAACTCTAAAGCCAAGCGACGCATTATCGATGCCCTTGGCGTGTCAGTAATTGTAACGCCTGGTAAGTATCACCTCAAATGCATCGTCGGGGAAAAGGACGGCGAAATACGCAAACTCAAGTACGGTGGGGGGATGGCGATTGTGTCTAACCCGCGCTCTCTAACTTGCCTTTGATGATTTCCGCGCGCAGCGCGCCATTCGTCGTGTATACCACCACGAGTTCTTCGTCCTTGTTCGCCATCCGCCGCCTCCTCGTCTCCAATCTCTAATCTCCG
>Ga0194126_10003673_pt1 | contig 23984 bp, 17 predicted proteins | sample TA2KigC150mmetaG_FD_148641 | JGI IMG/M metagenome (GOLD analysis project Ga0194126, IMG submission 148641) | Freshwater microbial communities from Lake Tanganyika, Tanzania - TA2015035 Kigoma Deep Cast 150m | ecosystem: Environmental > Aquatic > Freshwater > Lake | place: Tanzania: Lake... | reverse complement strand
GCCGGCAGCGCTGCCTCGGTGAACAGGGCTGTTTGCGCCATGATCTGCCCGGTGGGTGCGATCACCGCGCTGATACCGGTGTTGGCGGCGCGCAGCAGGAAACGCTTGTTTTCAACCGCGCGCAGCACGGCCATGGACAGGTGCTGATAGGGCGCGCAGGTGCGACCGAACCAGGCATCATTGGTTATGTTGACGATACAGGTGCCACCCAGGCGCACGAACATACGCGTGAGGTTGGGAAAAATAATCTCGTAGCAGACAAGGGTTGCAAGCGTTGCCTGCCCGGCCGGCAGCAGGCGTATGCCGGCACCGGGGCTGAAGTCACCGATGCCCGCGACAAGGCGGTTGACAAACGGGAACAGGCGCTGCAGCGGTACGTATTCGCCCCAGGGAACCAGGTGCAGCTTGTCGTAGCGTCCGGCCACGGAGCCTCCGGGCTCAAGCAGGAATGCGCTGTTGAAGTAGCGCACACCGGAGCCGGTATCCTCAAATGACGGGCTGCCCAGCAGCAGCCGGGCGCCGCTGTGCTGCACGGTGCTGACGACATGCGCCTGATAATCCGGCTCGCTTTGAAAGAAAAACGGCGTAGCCGATTCAGGCCAGATGATGAGATCGGCCGGCTCCGCTAAAACCTGCGTGCTCAGGCGGAACAGCCGCCTCAGGGTTTCATCAAGAAAGGCCGGGTCCCATTTCAGATCCTGGGGGATATTGGGCTGAACGAGCAGGGCGGCAATCCGGGGGCCGTCGGGATCGCGAAACTCCTGCACGCGCATCCGGCCGTACAGCAGCGTGGCGGCAATGAGCACCAGCGCCCAGCACAGCTCAAGGGCGGCGGGCCGCCTGCGCTCGATGAGTGCATGCACGGCAGCTGCAATGGCGCAGTTTACGCTCACGATCAGAAAGCTCAGGCCGTAGACGCCGGTGATGTCGGCGATCTGGATTAGGTGCAGGTTTTCAAACTGCGAATAGCCCAGCAGCTCCCAGGGAAAGCCGGTGAGCATCCAGGACTTCACATGCTCGGCTGCAACCCAGCATATTGGCAGCGTCAGCGTGATCCGGATGCCCGTCCGGTCACGGATATAGGCGCTGCACCACAGCGGCAGCGCGATATAGGCGCTCAGCACAGCGCACAGCAGCACGAGCAGCACTGCTGCCAGGGGACGGGGCACGCCGCCGTAGGTGTGCATGGAAACAACGACCCAGTATACCAGGCCGATGTGATAGAGCGTTCCAGCCGTGATGCCCTGCAGGACGGGGCTGGCCTGCGGCCGGCACAGCATCATGACGATCAGGGGCACAAGGCAGACCCAGGCAAGCGCATGCAGTCCGGCCCGGGGGAATATCAGGATCATCATGGCCCCGCTCAGCAGGGCCGGGGTGAGCAGCAGCGGAGTGGCCGCCCGGGTGTGCATGTGTTTAAATACTTGCATTCTGCAGCGTCTGCATTGTATATAACGGGGTGACTGCCACCGGGGCGCGCAGTGATGCGGCGCGCGCGCAGGCAGTGTTGTATGTACCATATTTATACCTAAAACCAAAAGAATAATTGGTTTCATCGCAGGACGCATTGACCTGCGTCCTGCGGAATTAACGCCTGTGAAAGGAACATGTCAGTGAACCGGATTCATCCCACGGCCCTGATTGCGCCCGGCGCGTACCTTGCCGATGATGTTGAAGTCGGCCCGTATGCTATTATTGAAGATCGTGTCGAGATCGGCAGCGGCACGAAGGTCATGGCGCATGCTGTCGTGCGCGCATATACAACCATCGGCGAGCGCAACCGGATCCACATGGGCGCGATTATCGGGCATGATCCGCAGGATGTTGCCTTTGATCCCGCAGTGGAAAGTTTTGTTCGCATCGGCAGCGATAACATCATCCGTGAATACTGCACCATCCACCGCGGCACAAAACCCGGGAGCGAAACCCGGATCGGCAGCAACAATTTTTTAATGGCCGGATCGCACTTCGCGCACAATGTGCAGGTGGGCGACCGGGTTGTCGTGGCCAATAACGCGCTGCTGGCCGGTTATGTCACGCTCGGCGACCGGGTGTTTGTGAGTGGGGGTGCCGCCGTACACCAGTTTTGCACGATCGGCCGTCTGGCAATGCTCAGCGGCAACGGTCGCTTCAGCTGCAATATCCCGCCCTTTGTCAGCGCGCTTGAACGCAACGCAGTGGCAGGTCTGAACCTGGTCGGCCTGCGCCGTGCCGGGGTTGCGCAGGATGCCATTCGTGAGCTCAAGCAGGCCTATATGCTGCTGTACCGCTCGGGACTGCTGCGCTCAGAGGCCATTGCGCGCATGCAGGCCTGCTCTTTTGGGAGCGAAGAAGCGCGCGAATTTCTCGCCTTTGTCGCCGGTTCATCCCGGCCGCTGGTGCGGGCGCGCGTTAAAGGCAGCGGGGATGAATAGTCCGGCCGGGCTGAACGGTGCGATAGCACGGATAGAAAAAAGCTGCACATGCGTGTCTGAAGCAGGGGGTGTACTGTGATCAGGGATATCAGCATACTCGTTGTCGATGATCTTGAAGCGATGCGCATGTCCGTGTGCAGCATCCTGAAACATCTCGGGTTCAGCCGTGTGCTGGAAGCGCCCGATGGGCACACGGCCCTCGCTATGATCCGTTCAAACCCTGTCGGACTGGTCATCACCGACCTTGACATGCCCGGCATGGACGGCCTTGAACTGCTGCAGGCTGTGCGCGCTGATGCTGTCCTGAAGGATCTGCCGGTCCTTTTCATGACCGGTGAGGCTGAGAAAACCAGAGTGCTCGAGGCTGCGCAGGCCGGTGTCAACGACTATGTGCTCAAGCCCTTCACCGTGGCGGTGCTTGATCAGAAAATACGCACGATCTTCGGCCTGAACTCCTGAGAAGCCCGCATCAGGGCCGCACCCGGGCATGCGGAACCCGCCTGAACCCGCACATTCAGAGTGAGTGGCTCGTTCATGTTCGCGTCTCTTAAAAAACCCGCTGTTGTGATGGGCGCCGCCCTGCTGGCGTATGCCGGTATTTTTTACCTGATGCATGCGTTCGTGGGCAGAGGCATGACCATTGTTTCCGTTATTCCCGTTGTGGCCGCTGCCTGGTGTTTCGGCCGGTTCTGGGGAACAGCCGCGGCCCTGCTGAGTTTTGCCGCCAACAGCGCCCTGTGCATTGCGTTCGGCATTGACTGGCAGGAGCATGTCGTACTCCGGGGCGCCCTCATTCCCGGCACCGCGGCCCTGATCGGCATAGCCCTGATGGTCGGGTACATGCGCGCGCTGCGGGCGCGCCTGCAGCGCACAATCAGCGACCTCAGCAGCGAAGTTGTTGAGCGCCGCAGCGCCGAGGAACAGCTGCGCGAGCTGATGCAGTTTTCCGACAATGTGATCGAGAGCTCAATCGACAGCATCGTTGTGGGCGACGTGCGTGGAACCATTGTGCGTGTCAACCGGGCCCTGCTTGATATGAGCGGGTACAGCCGGGAGGAACTCATCGGTCAGAGCCCGCTTGTGCTCTCATACATTGCGCCCGGAGACTATCTCAGCATTACCGGCGAAGCGATCAGCATTGATGACGGGTATATGCTGAATGCGCGCGCGCAGCATGAAAAACTTTTTGAAACCGGACGCATTCTGGACTGGCAGTACTATATTGTACGCAAAGACGCGCGCCTGGTGCCTGCCGAAGGAAATATCGTTTTGCTGCGCGACGATGCCGGAGAGGCAGTCGGATCGCTGGCCATTATCCGTGACATCAGCGCCCGGCGGGTGATCGAGCAGGAGCTGGACCGGCACCGCGCGCATCTGCATGATATGGTACAGGCGAAGGCCGGTCAGCTGCTGGCCCGCGAACAGGAACTGCGGGCCGCCAATCAGCAGCTTGTTGCGGCCAATGAGCAGCTGCAGGCCGCCAACCGGCAGCTGCGCTCCGGCGAACAGGCTCTGCGCGAGAGCGAGGAGCGCTTCCGGGCGGTCGTGCAGCTGGCCAATGAGGCCATTGTTATTATTGACGCGCAGGGCTCAATCATCTTCTGGAACCAGGGTGCTGAAAAAATTTACGGCTACAGTGCCGATGAAATTCTCAAGCAGCCGGTACTTGTGCTGGTTCCCGAGGCGAATCGAGCGCTGCACGGCAATATGATTGCAACCATGAACGCGCGCGACGATATGCCCGGCATGCAGGCAACGTCCGAGGGTCTGGGGCGGCGGAAAAATGGAGACACGTTTCCGCTTGAATTTTCGATTACGCGCTGGGAAACATCCGGAACGAAGCTGTACGGATTCATTGTGCGCGACACAACGGATCGCAAAAAGGCCGAGGCGGAGCTGGTGGCGTTGAGCGAGCAGCAGCGCGAAGCCCGCGAATTTCTCGAAAACGTGTTCAGGACAACCAATGACGGCATCGTCATCAGCGATACCGATGGAAAGATTATAAGGGTCAACAGCACGATTGAAAAAATGCTGGGCTATGCTGAGCAGGAAATAATCGGTCGCTCAGCGCTGGATTTTTTTTCGGGAGACGGTGATTACCGGCGCCAGGGACTCGAGATGGTTGCTGAACTGCGCCGGACCGGCTCGGTTCAAAACTGGGAGACGGAATGGTGCCGTAAGGACGGCACGCATCTGCCGGTTGAAATTAATGTCACGTTTCTGCGCGACCGCGACGGCAATGCGACCGGAGCGGTGGCTGCGGTGCGCGATATCACCGAGCGGCGGGGCATTGAACAGCGGCTGCTGCAGACTGAAAAACTGAAATCCCTCGGAGAAATGGCCAGCGGGGTGGCGCATGACTTCAACAATGTGCTGACGGCGATTCTAGGGCGCGCCCAGCTTCTCAAACGCATGATCGGCGGCGCACTGCAGCAGGCCGGCGCTGCGCGGCCGGCCGAGATTGAAAAGGGCCTTTCCGTGATCGAGAGCGCTGCTCTGGACGGGGCTGAAACCGTGCGGCGGATTCAGGATTTCTCGCGTGCGGGTACAAGCCAGCGTTTTTCCGTGTCCGTTGATCTGGCGGAGGTTATCGGCGGCGCACTGGATTACACCCGCGTGCGCTGGAAGGATGACGCTGAGCTGAAAGGCCTGCGCTACCGTATCGAGAACACGGTCAGCGTTCCGGTGCCGGTCGTGGGCAATGCGGCCGAGCTGCGCGAGGTGTTTACAAACCTGATCAATAACAGCCTTGATGCGATGCCGCAGGGCGGCACGCTCTATTTTGCCGCCGCATGTGATGAGACAACGGCAACGGTCACGGTGCAGGATACGGGTATCGGTATTGCGCCTTCAATTATTGACCGCATCTTCGATCCTTTTTTCACCACCAAGGGCCCCCGCTCGACCGGGCTCGGCATGAGCGTGTCCTACGGCATTATCAGGCGGCACAAGGGTTCGATCAGCGCTGCCAGCGAAGAAGGACGGGGAACAACCCTGAAGGTTGCCTTGCCGCTGGGCCGGCTGCAGGAGCGCGTGCGCAGCGATGTTGTGCCCGCAGGGCATGGCGCGGGGCTGCGCGTGCTTGTTATCGATGATGATGCGGATGTGCGCGACGTGCTGGCCGACATGCTGTCCGGCGACGGCCACCGGGTGGCGCGCGCAGCTGACGGCCCCGAAGGCCTCGAACTGTTTCGCGCTGAACCGTTCGACCTTGTATTCACCGATCTGGGCATGCCGGGCATGTCCGGCTGGGTTGTGGCCCGCGAAGTCAAGCGCATCCACGCCCGGGTGCTGGTAGCGATGGTAACGGGCTGGGATGTACATTATGAGCAGGAAAATATTGAGAAGTACCGGATAGATTTTGTCCTGAACAAGCCCTTTCAGGTTTCACATATCATGGATGTCGTGCATATGGCTCGCAGGCGTCTTGAAGGCAAGTATTGATGGGTGCGAGTGATTTTTTTCTAGAGACTGTTTTTTATGCGTTTGTCGCCCTGACCGTTTTCGGCGGGCTGCTCGCGGTGCGCACGCAGATTCTCATGTATACCGTGCTGGGGGCGGCGGTGGCATTTCTGGGCGTGGCCGGCCTGTTCATGTTCCTGGGCAGCCTTTTCCTGTGCATGATGCAGATTCTGATCTACCTTGGCGCTATCTGCATTGTGCTGGTGTTCGGCATCATGGTGGGCTATACGCCGCGCCAGGTGGCTGAGCAGGGCATTCGCGGCCAGAACCTGCTGCTGGCCGTGCCGGCCTGTATCGCCGCGGTCGTGCTGCTGCGCAGTGCCGTGGGCCGTACGGTCTGGCCGGCGCCGCCGGATGCGCCGCGGGACTTTTCACTGGTTGCGGTGGGCCGCCAGCTGCTGGAGAACTACGCCCTGGCCTTTGAGCTGATTTCGGTTCTGCTGCTGATCGCCATCATCGGCGCAATCATCGTGGTGACGGTCAAGGAGGATCCGCGCTGATGCTCTCGCAGGACCTGAAAACCTATCTGGTGGTGGCGGCATTCCTGCTGATTATCGGCGTGTACGGGGTAGTGCAGCGCCGCAGTTTTATTGGCATGCTGATTTCAGCCGAGCTTATTCTTGCCGGTGCCGGCCTCAATTTCATGGCGTTCAACCGCTTCCTTGCGCCGGATCCGGCCGTGGGCCAGGTGTTCACCCTGATCATTATGGGCATCGCCGCAGCTGAAACCGCGATCGGCGTCAGCTTCATTCTGGCGGTGTACCGGCAGTTCAAAACGATCGATCCCATTCAGCTCAATGAACTTCAGGAATCCATCCCGGGCCGGCATGCCGATGTCGATGGTGAGGGTGTGTCGCCCGGGCAGGGAGAGAGGCAGTGATGATACCGGCATTGCCCGTTCATATCAGCGCGTTGATCATGGTGCTGGTGCCCCTCGCGCCGCTTGCAACCGCCGCAGCTGTGCTGGCAGCCGGCTCGCGCACGTTTGTGCGCGACTTCGCGAGCGTGGCAGGGGCCCTGCTGACGCTTGTGCTGGTGCTGGCAGCGGGTGCCGGGGTTATGAAGGGGGATCTGCCCGACATGGCCGTGTGCACGCTCTATCCCGGCATAGCGCTTCGTTTTTCGCTTGACGGGCTGGGCCTGCTGTTTGCCGCTACAGCCTCGGCAATGTGGGTGGCGGCGGCAGTCTATTCAATCGGCTACATGCGCGCTTTGAGCGAGCATGCCCAGAGCCGTTTTTATTGCTTTTATGCCGTTGCCCTGAGCGGCGGCCTGGGTGTGGCCTGCGCGGGCAATCTGTTTACGCTCTATCTTTTCTATGAAGTGATCACCATCAGCACCTACCCGCTGGTGGCCCATCATCAGGATTCAAAAAGCTATGCGGGCGCACGCACATACATCGTCTACCTGATGTTCGCTTCAAAGGCCTGCCTGCTGCCGGCTATGGCGATTCTCTATACGCAGTGCGGTACCCTCGATTTCAACCTGAGTGACATTACAACCGGCATGCTGCCCGGCTCAGCCCCGCCCGCGCTGGTCCGGCTCTGTTATGTGCTGTTCGTGCTGGGGCTTGCCAAGGCCGCGCTCATGCCCCTGCACGGCTGGCTGCCCGCTGCCATGGTTGCACCGGCGCCGGTCAGCGCGCTGCTGCATGCCGTGGTGGTGGTCAAGGCCGGCGTGTTCTGCATCTGCCGGGTCATGCTCTCGGTGTTCGGCACGGATCTTCTCGGCAGCCTGAATCTGGGGCTCGTGACCGCCTATGCCGCCATGGTTACCATTATCGTTGCATCGCTGATCGCCATGACCCAAACCGATTTGAAAGCGCGGCTGGCGTATTCAACCGTCAGCCAGCTTTCCTATATCATCCTGGGGGTCGCCCTGCTGTCACCGAGCGGTATTACCGGTGCCCTGTTTCATATCCCGGCGCACGCGGCTGCCAAGATTACGCTGTTCTTCTGCGCGGGCGCGATTTTTGCCATGACCGGCAAAAAGGATATCCGTGATATGGGCGGGCTGGGCTTGCAGATTCCCTGGGTGTTTGCCGCCTTCGGCATTGCGGCGCTGAGCATGATCGGCGTGCCGCCGGTCGGCGGGTTTGTCAGTAAGTGGTACCTGGCGCTGGGCACGCTTGAGATGCACAGCCGCGTGCTGCTTGCAGGGGTGCTGCTGAGCAGCCTGCTCAATGCCGTATATTTTATCGAGGTTATCGTGCGCGCGTTTTACGGCCGGCCTTCGGCACATGCATCGATAACGTGCGCTCACGGAAGCAGCCCGGTAACGGCGCTCATGCTGGCTGCGCTGCTGGCTACGGCCGCTTTCTCCGTGATTCTGGGCATATGGCCGGATGCGGCCATCGGCCTTATTGTCAGCCGGGTGCTTCCATGAATGAAACTGTGACTACTTCCAAAGGCCGCCATGTGTGGCTGCCTGCAGCGCTTATCCTGATACTGCTGGCCGGTGTTGTGGCCGATATTCTCGGCGCTGACCACGAAGGCCCTGCCGGAGTGTTTGCGATTCCCGGTTTCTGGTCCGTGTTCGGGCTTGCGGGTTGCCTGATGCTGGCAGGGGTTTGCAAGCTTGTTGCCCGATTGTTAAAGCGTCCGGAGAATTATTATGATGATGTTCTCTGAGATCGCCGTTCACCCTGCTGTGCTGTTTCTGGGAGCGGCCATAGGGCTGGCCTGCGTGCGAAGCGGCCCTGTGCAGCGTGTTTTGCTGCTTGGCACGCCTGTCGCAGCCCTGGTGGCAGCCATACGGCTGCCGGACAGGTTCGGAACCATGCACTACCTTGGCATGGACATGCTGTTCGGTCGCGCTGATGCATTGTCGGTTTTGTTTCTCTATAGTTTTATCGTCATGGCGGCGCTGGGCGCGCTGTACAGCCTGCAGGTGCGCTCGCGCATCCGTCATGCGGCGGCCTTTGCCTATGCGGCCGGCTGTACGGGTGTGGTGCTGGCCGGAGATTTCCTGAGCCTGTTTGTGTTCTGGGAGCTGATGGCGTTTGCATCCGTATTCCTGATCTGGGGCGGAAGCGCCCGCTCAGCTGCCGCCGGATTCCGCTATATACTGGTGCACGCCGCAGGCGCCCTGGTGCTGCTGGCGGGAATCGTGCTGCGCGTCTATACCGGCGGCTCGCTTGCATTTGAACAGCTCGGCGCGGGCGGGATGAGTACGGCAGATATCCTTATATTGACGGGCTTTCTGCTCAACGCGGCTGTGCCGCCCCTGCACGCCTGGGTGGCGGATGCATACCCGGAAGCCTCCCCCGGCGGTGTTATTTTTCTGTGCGCTTTCACCACTAAAACGGCTGTATATGTGCTGGCACGGGGTTTTGCCGGCCTTGAAATCCTGGCGCCGCTGGGCGCGGCCATGGCCCTGATCGGCGTGGGCTATGCCGTGATTGAAAACGATGCGCGCCGCATCCTGGCCTATCATATCATCAGCCAGGTGGGCTACATGGTGTGCGCGATCGGTATCGGCACGGACCTGGCCGTGAACGGGGCCTGCGCGCACGCGTTTTCCAACATACTCAACAAGGGCCTGCTGTTCATGGGCGTGGGCGCGGTTGTGCTGCAGACCGGGCGTGGCCGTCTGCATCAGCTTGGGGCGCTTGCACGCGCCATGCCGCGCACACTTGTGCTGACCATGATCGGGGCCCTGGCCATTTCAGGCCTGCCCCTGACCGGCGGATTCGTCAGCAAGTCAATCGTGATCACAGCCCTTGAGCAGGCCCACCGGCCGGGCCTTGAGCTGATGCTGATGCTGGCATCAATCGGCACGTTTTTCTCCGTGGGCATCAAGCTGCCCCTTTTTATATGGTTTGGCTCTGTAAAAGCCGACACCTGCGCTAATCAGGCGGCCGGCGATCCGCCCTGGAACATGCTGCTGGCCATGACCCTGACTGCCGCCCTGAGCCTCGCGGCCGGTATGTTTCCGGGCCTGTTGCAGGCCCTGCTGCCGCATCAGGAAATCTGCCGGATCTATTCGCCCGCGCATGTGAGTCACACCCTGCAGCTGCTGGCAGCCACCGCGCTCGGGTTGTATATCATACGCGGCTTTCTTGCGCCCAAACCCGGCATTCTGCTTGATGTTGACTGGCTGTACCGCCGCGGCGCGAGCCTTGTGATGCGTCTGTGCGCAGGGCCGCTCAACCGCATGAACGAGCGGGTCAACGGGCTCTATCAGCGCGCCGGTGTCGGCCCGGCACAGAAAGCCTCAGGCGCGCTCACCTTGTTTGATCGCAGCGGCATCGACGGCTTCATCGACGGGCTTGCCATGGCCGCCCTGGTGCTGGGAGAATCCCTGCGCGTGATACAGACCGGCAAGATTCAGCACTATATCGGCGGCGCGGTCATATTTTTCTTTTTGCTGCTGATCATCGTAATGCTGCGTTAGCGCAGCTGCGCTGGGAACAGGACGTATGGAAGACAGCCTGCTTTTTAACAGTCCCGGATATCCGATTTTAAGCTTCATCATGCTGATGCCGCTGATCGGTGCGCTTGTGTGTCACGTGCTGCGCGGCAATCTTGCGCTGAAGATATGGGGTCTTATCGTTACCGGCCTCACGGCCCTGATGTCCATGCCGCTGTATGTGCTTTTCGACCGCACGAGCGCACGCTATCAGTTCGCCGAGGTGCGCGCCTGGATACCGGCCCTTGATTTGAACTACGTTGTCGGCGTGGACGGCATCAGCGTGCTGCTGGTGCTGCTGACCACGCTGATGATGCCCCTGTGCGTTCTGTGCTCCTGGCACTTCATCCGCGAGCGCCTGGCCGAATTCATTATCGTTCTGCTCTTGATGGAAACGGCCATGATCGGCGTATTCGTCAGCCTGAACACCGTGCTTTTTTACATCTTCTGGGAGGGCATGCTGGTTCCCATGTACCTGCTGATCGCGGTATGGGGCGGCCCGCGCAAGGACTATGCCTCCATCAAATTCTTCCTCTACACCCTGGTCGGCAGCGTGTTTCTGCTGCTGGCCCTGATTGTTCTGTACGTGCAGACGGATACTTTTTTTATTCCGGAGCTGATGTCAGCGGACCTGACGTTCCCTCTGCAGATGCTGATCTTTATCGCCTGCGCCGTGGCCTTTGTCATCAAAATCCCTCTGTATCCGTTTCATACCTGGCTGCCGGCCGCGCATGTTGAGGCCCCGACCGCAGGCAGCGTGATTCTTGCAAGCCTGCTCCTGAAAATGGGCTGCTACGGATTCCTGCGGCTGGCCCTGCCGATTGCTCCGGAGGCGGCGCAGTTCTGCGCGCCGGTCATGATCGGTCTGGCGCTTGTATCAATCGTGTTCGGCGGCTGTCTGGCCCTGGCGCAGACCGACATCAAGCGCCTGATCGCCTATTCAAGCGTGGCCCACATGGGCTTTGTGACCTTGGGTATTTTTGTGTTCAGTACCCGGGGCATCAAAGGCGCACTGCTGGAGATGATCAATCACGGCGTGATTACCGGCGCCCTGTTTATCGGGGTCGGTATGCTCTATGAGCGCACGGGCAGCCGCGAAATCCGCAACAATTCCGGCCTGAGCATGCTTATGCCTGTGTTTGTTGCTTTTATGGCCCTGTTTGGTCTGGCTGCCCTGGGATTTCCCGGTACCAGCGGTTTTGTGGGTGAATTTTTAATCATGATCGCGGCCTTTGAACAGCATCAGACCGTGGGCCTGCTGCTGATTCCGGGCGTGGTGCTGGCTGCGGCTTATATGCTGCGCCTGCTGCAGAAGCTGATCTGGGCCGATTGCGACGGTATCTACTGTCTGCCCGTACATGCCGGTGACGGGTTTTACGTGACCGTGAGCGACCTGAGCATCAGGGAGTGGTGCCTGATGGCTGTGCTGGCCGTCCCGGTTTTGTGGGTCGGGCTCTACCCGGCTCCCCTGCTGGAGATTATGAGCTGCAGCGTTGACAGCCTGCTCCAATACCTGCCGCACGCGCCCTGAATGCGGGCGTGCGGTCGTGATGCGCGCACCTTTGCGCAAGGAATAATGCTATGCCTCATGCTGTTGTGCTGTTTTCGCCGGAATTGACTCTTGCGGGTATGGCCGTGGTGTTTTTCGCTTTCTCCCTGACGCGATCGCATCCGATGCTGCTGCAGGCGGTTGCCATGGTGTTTGCGCTCATGGCGCTGATTACCACCACCATCACGTATGCCACCGAAGGGGTGCTGTTCGCCGGGGTCTACCGTGTGGATGCTTTCTCACAGACATTCAAAATCCTGATTTCTCTCGGCATGCTGCTGGTGCTGTGGCTGGGCTCGGGCTTGCGCGGTGTTAAGCGCAGCGTGCGGCCGGAGTATTATTTTTTCTTCGCCCTGAGCTGTCTGGGCCTGATGATGATGTGCAGCGCCACGGAGCTTCTCACGATTCTCCTGAGCCTTGAGATTTCATCCTTTGCGGTCTATATCCTGATTCCGCTGCGCTTCGGCGTGGGGCAGCGCGCGCCGCTTGAGGCCGGCATAAAATATATCCTGTTCGGCCTGGTTGCGACCGGCATCACCCTGTACGGCATGAGCTACCTGTTCGGGCTGACCGGCACCACCGATCTTGTCGCCATGATGGAAGTCCTGCCGCGGCCGCTGAGCCTTCAGCCGCTGGCGCTCATCGGGCTTGTGATGATGCTGTGCGGCATATTCTACAAGCTGGCCCTGTTTCCCATGCATTTCTGGATGCCGGACATCTTCGTCGGCGCGGCGCATGAGACCACCGCCTTTGTGGCAACCATTCCCAAAATCGCGGCAACGGCCCTGCTGATCCGGGTGGTGAGCCTGTGCGGCCCCAGTGAACAGCTCACTACCATGCTCGCCATCATGGCCGTTGTGTCGATGACCCTGGGAAATCTTCTGGCCCTGGCCCAGGACGATGTCAAGCGGCTGCTGGCCTATTCCAGCATCGCCCATGCCGGCTACCTGATCATCGGTGTCCTGTGCATTGAGCCCTTCGGACTGCTCTCGGCAATGTACTATGTTTACGGATATCTGTGGATGAGCCTGGCCTGCTTTTTTGTTATTTACAATCTTTCCGACGATGGCCGCAATATCCGATTTTGCGATCTGCGCGGTCTGTACAAGCGCTCCCCCATTATGGCTGGCGTGCTGGTGGTGGGCGCGATCGGGCTGGCAGGCCTGCCGCCCACAATCGGGTTTACCGGGAAATTCATGATATTCGCCGCAGCGCTCAAGCAGCAGCACTACTGGCTGGTAAGCCTGGCGGTGTTCAATGTATGCATCTCGGCCTTTTACTATCTGCGCCTTGTGCGCGCCGCCTACAGCAATGTCGAGCAGGAGACCGACTACATAGAGCTCAGCGCTGCCGCGAAACTGCTGGGCATTCTGATTATCATCGCAATTATCGTTGGCGGGCTGCTGCCGCAGAACTTTTTGAGCCTGGCGCGGGACGGGCTGGCGGCAATCATGCCTTAGAGACTGCTCAAAAACGGCCAGCCTCCGTAGCAGTGCTACTGCGCAGGACGGGCTCATGTGTTGCACGATAACGTGATCAGCTGCTGTGTGGCATAATCCTGTAGGGGCACGGCATGCCGTGCCCCTACCTATAATATCTTTTGCAACCGTACCATGCCTGTATCGCACCAGCCACCGATCATCGATGTTGAGCAGACTCAGGTTGTGCTGTCTGCCAGCCGCAGGACGGATCTTGCCGCCTGCTTTCCCGATTATTTCATTGCAAAACTGCAGGAGTATCCTCCGGAGCGTGTGCACACGATTGTGGTCTGGACCAAAAATCCGCACCGCATGCTCACCCATCCGGCTCTGCGCTCCGCGCTTGAGCGCTACCGCCAGCTCTATGTGCACCTGACGATCACCGGTCTTGGCGGCAGCGTGCTTGAGCCGCGCATCCCTGCCTGGCAGGAGGTTGCTGCCATGCTTCCCTCGCTTGTCGATTTTGTCGGGGATGCGCGCCGCATCAGCTGGCGGTTTGATCCGATCATTCGTGCCGTGGCCTGCGGAGCGCTTGTTTCAAATTACGGGCTTTTTAGCACTATCGCACATGAAGTCAGCCGGATGGGGGTCCCTCTGTGCCGCACAAGCTGGGTTGAGCCCTATGCCAAGGTGCAGCGCCGCCTTGCAAAGCGCGACATAACGCTTCAGCTGTATTCAGAGCAGGAGCGCCGGGAACAGGCCCGCGAGCTTATCTGCATCGCTGAGCAGCATGGCATGCGCATGCAGTTCTGCTCCGTGCCCGGCTTTTCGCGTTCGCGCTGCATTGATGGTGAACTGCTCAGCGAACTGCATCCTGATGGACTGCAATGCTCCCGGGCGCGCGCCAAAGGGCAGCGGCCACTGTGCGGCTGCACGCACAGTATCGATATCGGCTGGTATAGCCAGAAATGCCCGCACGGGTGCCTGTACTGCTACGGCGAACCGCTGCTTGATCCGGAATAAGGCAGCCTGCACAGGCTTAGCAGGGCGGGCGTACTAAACAGGTGCGCTTACTAAACTTTGACAAGCCAGCGTCTTTACTTTATAATCCCTCGGTTATCATTTGCATGTCCTAAACGCACTCAGGTATGTATAGATCGGATAATTCCCAGCACCATGCACCATATCCGCAATTTCAGCATTATCGCCCACATCGACCACGGCAAATCGACCCTGGCCGACCGCCTGATCCAGCATGCCGGGCTTATCAGCGCGCGTGATTTCCACGATCAGCTGCTCGACAGCATGGACATCGAGCAGGAACGCGGCATCACCATCAAGAGCCAGACCGTGGCCCTGCCGTATACCGGAACAGACGGGCAGCAGTATGTGCTGAACCTGATCGACACGCCCGGACACGTTGATTTTTCCTACGAGGTTTCGCGCGCACTGGCCTCCTGCGAGGGCGTTTTGCTGCTGGTTGACGCGGCCCAGGGCGTTGAGGCCCAGACGCTTGCCAACCTGTACGCGGCCATGGATCACAATCTTGAGATCATCCCGGTGATCAACAAGATCGACCTGCCTGCGGCCGACATCGAGCGCGTGAAGGAGGAAATCGAGATCGAGCTGGGCCTTGATTCAAGCGGAGCGCTCTTGTGCTCGGCCAAGGCCGGCATCGGCATTGATGAGGTGTTTGAAGCCGTGGTCAAGCGCCTGCCGGCGCCCAAAGGCGATCCGGCCGCACCCTTGAGCGCGCTGATCTTTGACGCCAACTATGACCAGTTCCGCGGCACCGTGGTCAGCTGCCGGGTGTTCAACGGCTCCCTCAAGGCCGGCGATACCATCCGGTTTATGTCCAACGGAGCCTGCTACCGCGTCGAGGAGGTCGGCGTATACCGCATTAAGCTTGAAAAGCGCGCCAGTCTTTCTGCGGGCGAGGTCGGCTATATCATCGCCGGCATCAAGACCGTGAGCGACACCCGCGTGGGCGACACCATCACGCTTGACAGCAATCCGGCTGCTGAACCGCTTTCCGGGTTCAAGGAACCCAAATCGATGGTGTTTTCCTCCGTGTACCCGATAGCGGCCGATGATTATCCCGATTTGGTCGAGGCGCTTGAAAAATACAAGCTCAACGACGCGGCCCTGAACTATCAGAAAGATTCTTCGGCGGCCCTGGGGCAGGGGTTCCGCTGCGGTTTCCTGGGCCTTCTGCACCTTGAAATCGTGCAGGAGCGCATGGAGCGCGAATACGATCAGGCCATCATCATGACCGCCCCGTCGGTGCAGTACAAGTTCCTGCTCAAAAACGGCACTGAGCTGACCATTGAAAATCCGCAGTACTATCCCGATCCGACCGCGATCGACACGGCCTTTGAGCCCTATGTGCGCATCTCCATCATCATCCCCGAGCGCTACATGGGCGCGGTCATGAAGCTGTGCACGGAGCGGCGCGGCAGCAACTCGCGCTTCACCTATCCCTCCACAGGGCGCATCGAGGTCAACTTCGACATGCCGCTTGCCGAAATCATTTATGATTTTTACGACCGGCTGAAAACCATCACGCAGGGCTACGGATCCTTCGACTACGAATACCTCGATCACCGGCCCGGCGATCTCGTGAAGGTCGACATGATGGTCAATCATGAAAAGGTCGACGCGCTTTCATTTATCAGCCACCGCGACAACGCCCGCGCGCGCGGCCTGCAGTACTGCGAGCGGCTCAAGGAGGAGATCCCCCGGCAGATGTTCAAGATCATCATCCAGGGCGCCATCGGCGGCAGCATCATCGCCCGCTCCACCATCAACCCTTTCCGCAAGGACGTTACCGCCAAGTGCTACGGCGGCGATATCACCCGCAAGCGCAAGCTGCTCGAAAAGCAGAAAAAGGGCAAGGAGCGCATGAAAATGGTGGGCAATGTCCAGATCCCCCAAAAGGCTTTCGTTGCAATCCTCAAATCCGAAAAAGACTGACGCGCGCGCCTCGGGCCTCTATATCCACGTGCCGTTTTGCGCCTCGAAATGCCCCTACTGCGATTTCTTTTCGATCGCTTCAGCGGACATGATCGCTGCCTGGTGCGCATCCGTGTGCCGCGAGCTTGATCTGTATCGCGAGCGCTTTGAGCGTTTTGAAACTGTATACTTTGGCGGCGGAACTCCCAGCCTTTTGAGCGCACAGCAGCTCGGCAGTTTGATGGAGCATGTGCGCACACGTGTTCGCATTGCAACGGATGCCGAGTGCACCATCGAGGTCAATCCCGATGACCTGAGCAGTGAGAAGGCCCGAGCGCTGCGCGATCCGGGTTTTAACCGATTGAGCATCGGCGTGCAGTCGTTTGATGATCTGCTGCTGAAATTCCTGCAGCGCAGGCATACGGCGCGCCAGGCGCGAGATGCTTTTGAGCATGCGGCGGCAGCAGGCTTTGAAAATATCAGTCTTGACCTCATGTACGGGCTGCCGGAACAGGACTGGCAGGCTGAGCTTGCACAGGCTATTAGCCTGCAGCCGGGCCATGTTTCCTGCTATCAGCTCACCATCAAGCCCGGAACAGCTTTTTTTAGCATGCAGCAGGAGGGACGCCTGCAGGCTGCATCAGAGGAAACACTTGCGCAGCTTTTCCTTCTGACCGATTCCCTGCTGGCTGAGGCAGGCTATGATCACTATGAAGTATCAAATTACGCGCGTGAACCCGGCTGCGAGGCCCGGCACAACAGCCGCTACTGGCAGCACCGGCCCTATCTCGGCCTTGGCCCCGCGGCGCATTCCTTTGACGGGGAAAAGCGCTGGTGGAATATTGATTCAGTGCCTGATTACTGCAGTCTGATCAGCAGCGGCAGCCTGCCGGTTGCCGGCAGTGAAATACTCACGCCGGACCAGCTCCGCCTTGAGCGACTGATGCTCGGCCTGCGCACCAGTCGCGGTGTTGCGCGTGAGGATGTGGGCGCGGGCGGGAGCACGCTTGCGCAGCTTGAGCGCGAAGGGCTCATTACCCTTCACTCCGGCCGCATTGCCCCGACCCCGCGCGGTATGCTGTTTGCAGACCGATTACCGCTGTTGCTTGAAGACGGTGTTGCAGACAACAGCGCAGTCTAACAGGCTGCTGAAAAATGCCCATTTTCCGTAGCGGGTCTCCTGCGGAGGGCGGGTCCATCTGTCCCGCGATAGCCGGTTTGTGCTCATTCACGCCATGCCGGGATCACGACGATGTTAAGGGGCGAAAAATTTTCGCTCCTTGTGCAGGCACAGGGGGCTGCCCCTTCTGGTTTACGCTTTCTCTCAACTCCGAACGCCCTGCTCAAAACTGACTTGGCTGCGCTGCGAACGGGAATTCTGCTGGCAATATATTTGACAGTGCAGCGGTTCACAAAGCAAATTGAAAAGCCGGAAGATGTCGTTGCGCACTGTTTCCCGGGTCCCGCACGACTGTTAACCGGATTTTAACTTGACACCCGTACAGCCCCATTTTATAGTCACGCCATTGGTTCAGGATAGATTGTCCTGACGTTTAGCAGGCTGTTGAAAAACGCCCATCTGCTGCGTTGTGCTCATCATTCGTCACTGCGGCGTACGGCAAAGTACGCCTCATTCCTCATGATTTCGCACGCCTTGCATCCGAGCGTTTTTGAACAGCCTGTATAAAAGGACTTTTTCAACACCCTGTTAGAGGGGTTGAAAAACCGCCGGATCATATGCCATATGCGCAGGTACGCCGGGGCACCTGCTTTGATAAAAGGGGACAGCATGGTCGGCAAAAAAGCAAAAAATCCGGAGGTGCGCTCGAAGGTTTCCGACCCTCACGCTGCGCCGCTGCCTGAGGACGGCGCAAAGGTCAGGGCCGCAAAGGGGTTTGCCGTATCTGCAAAGGCCGCGAAACAGCCTCCTGTGTCCGTTGTGGCCCGGAAGACCAAAGCCGGAACCGCAGCCGTTGAGACCGGGCCCGACCTGTCCTCACCACAGCTGTACTTAAGCCGCGAGCTTACCTGGCTGCGCTTCAACAGCCGTGTACTGAACGAGGCCGCTGACAGCCGCACGCCCCTGCTGGAGCGGGTGAAGTTCCTCTCCATTACCGGATCGAATCTTGATGAGTTTTTCATGAAGCGCATCGGCGGCCTTATGCAGCAGGTCGGCGCCGGCGTTACTGATCGCTCTCACGACGGGCTCACCCCCAATGAGCAGATCGACCAGTGCATCGGCTATGTGCGCAGCATACTCGCGCGCCAGCACACAATCGCGACCGATATCGTCAGGGAACTCAAGCAGAAAAAAATATATATTCTGCGCTACGCCGAACTCTCCGCTGATGAAAAAAAACAGGTGCGCGGCCACTATGCCCAGTATGTTTTTCCGCTGGTGACCCCGCAGTCGGTTGATCCGGCGCACCCCTTTCCCTTCATCTCCAATTTTTCGCTCAACCTGCTGGTCACGTTTCTGCAGAAAAAGAACCGGCCGCCGGTGCTTGCCAGGATAAAAGTGCCGGTCGGCTTCGGCGCGCCGCGCTTCATCCGGGTCGAGGGCGGCGACCGCTTTATCCCGATCGAAGAGGTCATGCGTCATAACCTTGACCTGCTGTTTCCCGGGGCGAATGTGCTGAGCTGCGACGTGTTTCGCACCACGCGCAATGCTACTACCGAGCCGCGCGAGGAGAATGCCGATGACCTTCTGGCCGTGATCGAGTCCGAACTGCAGGAACGCCGCTTTGCTCCTATCGTGCGGCTGGAGGTTGAGAAGGGCATGGACCCGGTCCGCCAGGGGCAGCTTACCGCCGAGCTCGGTCTTGATCCCGGCCGCGATGTCTATGCAAGCGAGGGCCTGCTCGCTCTGCGTGACTTCATGGAACTCGTCGCTCTTGACCGGCCGCTGCTCAAGGATGCTCCGCATCATCCGGTCGACCATCCCGAGCTTGCCCAGGAGCGCTCCATTTTCCACATTCTGCGGGATGAGGGATCGATTCTCGTGCAGCATCCCTATGAGACCTTCAGTTCCTCGATTGAGCGTTTCCTGCGCGAGGCCGCGCGCGACCCCAAGGTGCACGCCATCAAGATGACCCTGTACCGCACGGCGCGCGAGTCCAATATTGTCGAGCACCTGATCGAGGCTGCGGTGAACGGTACGCAGGTCGCGGTGATGGTCGAGCTGCAGGCAAGCTTCGACGAGGCCGCCAACATCCGGCTGGCCGAGCGCATGGAAGAGGCCGGTATTCACGTGACCTACGGCGTACTCGGCCTGAAGACCCACAGCAAGATCATCCTGGTCGTGCGGCGCGATTATGACGGACTCAGGCGCTATGTGCATGTGGGCACCGGCAACTATCACCCGGTAACCTCGCGCCTGTACAGCGATCTGGGCCTGTTTACCGTGGATGAGGCCATCGGCGCCGACGCGACCGAGCTGTTCAACTATCTCACGACCGGCGTCAATGAAAGCCGTACCTACAAAAAGCTGCTGGTCGCGCCGTCGTTTCTCAAAAAGGAGCTCCTGAAGAAAATCGAGCGCGAAGCCGCCCTGCACACGCAGGCACAACCCGGGCATATCCAGTTCAAGATGAACGCGCTGGAGGATGTCGATATCACCCGCGCCCTGTACCGCGCCGCCCACCGGGGCGTGCGCATCGACCTTATCGTCCGGGACAGCTGCCGCCTGCGGCCGGGCGTCAAGGGGCTGAGCGACACCATCCGCGTGATTTCCATCGTGGGCAGGTTCCTTGAGCACGCGCGCATTTATTACTTCCGCAACGCAGGCCGGGAGGAGTATTATATCGGCTCGGCCGACTGCATGAAGCGCAACCTCGAGCACCGCGTCGAGGCCCTGGCGCCCGTGGAATCCGTGCGGCTGCAGAAGCGGCTGCGCGAAATACTTGACATACAGTGCACTGACCGCAGAAGTGCCTGGGACATGCGGCCCGACGGCGAGTACGTGCAGCGAACGCCTGGCAAGAACGAAGAGCAGCTGGGGTCCCAGGCGCAGCTGATCGGGCTTGCGGAAAAACGCGCGGTAAAGGCCAAGACCGACAAACGCGGCAAGCACGGCAAAAAGAAAAAGCCGTAGCCCCGGATCGGCGGTCGGAGAGCTATGAAATTCCTACTGGAAGGGCAGGCCGACAGAACTACGATTTTTGCCGAGCTCGCTCAACGCTTCACGGTCCGCCCCGGCAAGCCGCGCACGATCGAGCGCACGTTTTTCGACACCTTTGACTGGCGGCTGTATTCGGCCGGGCAGAGGGCCGAGGAAGCGCGCGAGGCGGAAAGTGTGCAGGCGGAGTGGATGGAGAACGCCACCGGCAGCGTGCTGGGCCGTATGAACGGGCCGATGGGCCGTATGGCCCGCGACTGGCATCCGGCGCCCCTTGCGGAAGCGCTGGCGCGGATAATAAAGATGCGTGCCCTTCTGCCGCTGGCCAAGATCACGACGACCCGGTGGCCTGCCGACCTCCTGGACGAGCGTGAAAAAACAGTCGTCCGCGCTTCGATAGAAATCAGCACCACCGGCAGTATCAGCCCGGAGGCGGCCGGCAGGGCACTGCCCCCTGCTGTTGTACTGTCGGCAGTACGCGGCTATCACACTGAGCTTGAAAAGGCGATCGCCGTGCTTGCCGGTATGTCCGGGCTGACGAGGGTTCAACACAGCACGCTTGATCAGGTGCTGGCGATAGACGGGCGCACGCCGCTTGATTACAGTTCAAAGATCAATGTACGTCTTCCACACGGAGCGCCTTGCGAAGAAGCGGTGCGCACGGTGCTTGCCCGGCTCGTAGAGATTATGGCAGCCAATCACAAGGGAACGGTGGCGGATGTCGATACTGAATTTCTCCATGATTTTCGCGTGGCAGTGCGCCGCACCCGCTCCATGCTGGGCCAGATGAAGGCGGCGATTCCCGCTTCAATACTGAAGCAGTTTCGGCCCGAGTTCGACTGGCTTGGCGCCGTGACCGGCCCGACACGCGACCTGGACGTCTATGTTTTAAAATTTGACGACTATAGTGCCCCGCTTAACGAAGCCGTCAGGCGGGACCTTGCTCCGCTCAGGAAACATATTCTCCGGCGTCAGCACCAGGAGCAGCTCACCCTCAGCCGCGCCATTTCCGCCCAGCGCTATCAGGCCCTCATCGTTGACTGGGAAAAGGTATTGCGCTCCACCTGGAAGTCGGGCGCGCAAAGCTTCAGGGGCGACGATCCGGTCGAGGCAGTGGTCGGGCAGAGGATTTTGAAAATTTTAAAGCGGGCGCTGCGCCAGGGCAGGGCCCTGACGGATGATTCACCCGCCTCCGCCGTACATGAGCTTCGCATTACCTGCAAAAAGCTTCGCTACATGATGGAGTTTTTCAAAAGCCTGTACCCAGCTGCCGAGATCGACGAGTTGACCGGGGCGCTCAAAGAGCTGCAGGACAATCTCGGGGATTTTCAGGATTATGAAGTCCATCGCACCGAGCTGTACAGATTCGCCGAAGAAATGGCGGCGCACAAGACCGCGCGGCCGCGAACGCTGCTTGCCATCGGGCAGCTGGCCGAAAGCCTCGCCGTGCGGCAGCGGCTGGCGCGTGCGGATATTGGCAGGCGTTTCGCCGGGTTCGCAGCGAAAAACAATATAGAGCGTTTTCGCACCCTTTTTAAAACCGCTGAGAGGATCGCTCCCGATGAAGGTGATTGCAACCTATAACATAAAGGGCGGCGTCGGCAAAACGGCCGCGGCTGTAAACCTTGCCTGGCTTGCAGGGCGAAGCGGCCTGCGCACCCTGGTATGGGATCTGGATCCGCAGGGCGCGGCGACCTTTTACTTCCGCGTACAGCCGAAGGTCAGGGGCGGCGGCAGCAAGCTCATGAAAGGCAGCAGCCGGATACGTGATTTCATCAAAGGCACTGACTATGAAAACCTCGATCTGATGCCTGCCGACTTTTCTTACCGCAATCTTGATATCCATCTCGATCAGAAAAAAAATCCCACAAAGCGGCTGAAAAAACTTCTGGCGCCGCTGAAGGCCGACTATGACCTGGTCGTGCTCGACTGCCCGCCTTCGATTTCGCTTGTCAGCGAGTCGGTTTTTTTTGCCGCCGATGCTCTGGCGGTGCCCGTGATCCCGACAACGCTTTCGCAGCGGACGCTTGAGCAGCTGTTCGGGTTCCGGAGCGAGCGGAAGCTCACAGGCCTGAAACTGCTGATATTTTTTTCCCTTGTCGATCGCCGAAAAAAACTTCACCACGAGTTGATGGACGAGATTGCAGGCCGGTATCCCGAGGTGATGAAAACGTATATCCCCAATGCCAGCCAGGTGGAGCGCATGGGTGTTTTCAAAAAACCGATTGGCGACTTTGCCGGGTCCTGTGACGCTGCACAAGCCTATGAGGAGCTTTGGGCCGAAGTGAAGACTGCGCTCTGGAGGTAATCAGGATGGCCGTGGAAATAGAAAGAAAATTTCTGGTGCAGCCGGGCTGGCGCCCGCAGGGCGAGGGGGTGGCCTGTGTGCAGGGCTACCTGCACACAGGGCGCACGGGTCCGTCCGTGCGTGTGCGCCTGATGGGTGAGCGGGCTTTCCTCACTATCAAGGGTAAGCCGCAGAACCTTGCGCGGCCGGAATTCGAATACGCCATCCCGCCTGATGAAGCCCGGGAGCTGCTGGCGCGCTTTGCCGGAGACAGGCTCATCGAAAAAACCCGCTTTCCGGTCGAGCATGCCGGACACACGTGGGAAGTGGATGTGTTTCAGGGCAGCAACAGCGGGCTTATTCTGGCGGAGGTCGAGCTCGCACGCGCTGATGAGAAGGTCGTGCTGCCCGACTGGGTCCACACCGAAGTCTCCCGTGACCACCGCTACAGCAATGCCTGCCTGTGCACGAACCCATGGCCGCAGTGGGCGGATAACAAAGGAACACCGTGAAGACAAAGCCGGACTACTGGTATCGCCAGTCGGCCGCTGCGCCCGTAAGGATCGTTGGCGGCCGGATTGAAGTGCTGCTGGTGACCGCCATGCGCAGCAAAAAGTGGATTCTGCCCAAGGGCATTATTGAACCGGACATGACGCCTGCGCAGTCGGCTGCAAAGGAAGCCCGGGAAGAGGCGGGCGTGACGGGAGCCCTGGATGCACGCAGCCTGGGGTGCTACAGCATCAGCAAATGGGGCGGTGAGTGCAGCGTTGAGGTGTTCCGGATGGATTCCGTGCGGGAAGCCGACCAATGGCCTGAAGCCGGCAGCCGCAAGAGACGATGGTTCGGGCTCGATGATGCCCGGAGAGTGATTCACCCCCCGGACGCGGCTGCTGTGCTGGAAAATATCAGCCGGCCGGCGTTGATGCTGACCCTGGTCCGCCACGCCAAGTCCAGCTGGGATGATCCCGGCCTTGATGATTTCATGCGGCCGCTCAATGACCGGGGCCGACGGGATGCCCCTGAAATGGGTCGCAGGCTTCGGCAGGGCGGTGTACAGCCCGCCCTCATCGTTTCGAGCCCGGCCAGAAGGGCAATCAAAACAGCCCGGATTATTGCCGGGGAACTGGATGTTTCCGCAGCCGATATCCTTGAAGGCGCCGGGATGTATGAGGCCGCTGCCGATGAGCTGCTCAAGCTCATTCGGCGCCTGCCCGAAGACAAGCAGGATGTCATGCTTGTCGGACATAATCCGGGCTTTACGGATCTGGCAAATCTATTGCTCCGGTCCGGGATAGAAAACATCCCGACCTGCGGCGTGGTACGTCTTGCCCTCGATGCGCCGCACTGGCGCGACATCGATTCAGACTGCGCATCT
>Ga0194126_10003671_pt1 | contig 23987 bp, 20 predicted proteins | sample TA2KigC150mmetaG_FD_148641 | JGI IMG/M metagenome (GOLD analysis project Ga0194126, IMG submission 148641) | Freshwater microbial communities from Lake Tanganyika, Tanzania - TA2015035 Kigoma Deep Cast 150m | ecosystem: Environmental > Aquatic > Freshwater > Lake | place: Tanzania: Lake... | reverse complement strand
TGACGCGAACCAGGCGCTCGACAGGTATTTACAGCTCTACCCCGACAGGCAATCGGAAATGCAGGAGACTCGCGACCGTATCATGAAGAATTTCAGCAACGCCTGATTTTTTCGATTCCATTGCATGTGGCACTCTACGGCGGGTCGTTCGACCCGCCCCATAATGCGCATCTTGCCCTCTGTCTTTTTGCTGCAGAGTTGCTGCTTGCTGACAGGCTACTGATTTCTGTATCGAACAACCCGTTCAAACGCCGATACGCAGCTGCCGACGTCCACCGAAAACGTATGGCCCGACTGCTTGCCGACGAACTTGCCGGCGTCGGTATTGTTGCCGAGGTAAGCGGTTGGGAACTCGAAAAAAAACAGCCATCCTATACGGTCGATCTTGTGCGCTACGTCAGATCGATCTATCCCCACGATCGCTTGACACTACTCATCGGAGAAGACAGTTACCGTGAGATAACCACGTGGAAATCGTGGGAAAACCTCCCCGCGCTTTGCAATCTCGCCATTTTCGGCCGTTCAGGTCGCGCTGAGGGTTCGCACGCGCAGCAAGTCGCTTTTGCCGAGGATGCAGTTCGTTTCATCGAATTCGACTATCCGGTTTCCTCGACGCAGATCCGTGAGGCCATAGCAGCAGGTCATACGGTCTCCGGCCTCGTTCCTTCATCCATCCGGCACTACATCGCCGCACATGGTCTTTACGGAAGCGCCTGAGGGCAAGGCCGTCACATCGATTCAGGCGCCGAAATTCCCAGTATCCCGAAACCGTTCCTCAATACCTGACGGGTCGCTACCGACAGGAAGAGCCTTGCCGTGCGGATTTCAGGCTCCGCCTTGAGGATCGGGCACTCCTGGTAGAACTTGTGGTAGAGTTCCGCAACCGTGTGCAGGTACTCCACCATTTTCTGCGGTTCGAGCATCCTGACTGACGATCTGATGACTTCCGGGTAATCGAGCAGGGCAAATCCGAGCTGGATTTCTGGTTCAAGCGAAAGGGCCTGCATCAGGTGGTATCCGGTTCCGTCCGGCCTGAACCCGATTTCCTCCGCAGCCAGTCGCAAAAGGCTGCAGATGCGGGCATGTGCGTACTGCAGATAGAATACAGGATTGTCTTTCGACTGTTTTTTTGCCAGTCCGATATCGAAGTTCAGGTGCGAATCCTTGCTGCGCATGATAAAGAAAAGCCGGGTGGCATCCGGTCCTACATCGTCAATAAGTTCATCGAGCAGGTCTGCGTTTCCTTTTCTCGTAGACATCTTGACCGTTTCGCCATTGACCGTCATGGTCACGAACTGGTTGATGGCGACCCTGATACGGCCGTTATCGTGGCCGAGAATGCGCAGCGCCTCGATCACGTCCGGATACTCGTCGATATGATCCGCGCCGAAAACGTTCACGATGAGGTCGAATCCGCGGCGATACTTGTCGAGGTGGTATGCGATATCCGGCAGCCGGTAACTGGGTTCGCCGGTAGACTTCACGAGGACCTTGTCCTTTTCCTGGCCGAGTTTTGAGGTCAGAAACCAGGTTGCCCCGTCGTATCTTCCGATGAACCCTTTTTCGTCGAGCAGTTCAAGCACCCGCTGGTTGGCAGACGCTTCATGCTCCGCAGCTGTATAAAGAGTGTGCTCGTTGAAGAAAGAGTCGTGCCGGATATCGATCCGTTCAAGCGTTCTGCGGATCGAATTGAAAATGATCGCTTCCGCGGTATCCTTGAATAAGGTGTTTTCGGAGATATCCGCAAGAGAGTCGGCATGTTCCATGAAGAGCACTTCGGCGATATCCCTGATATAGTCACCCTGATAGTGCGTTTCGGGAAATGCAACCTCGCGGCCGCACAGTTCGAGATAACGATAGCGCACCGATTCTCCGAGAATCTGCATCTGGCGGCCCGCATCATTGAAGTAATACTCTCGGGTGACCTGGTACCCCTGGGCTGCAAGAAGATTCGCAATGCAGTCGCCAAGCACACCTCCCCGGCCTCTTCCGATGGTGAGCGGCCCCGTGGGATTTGCGCTCACATATTCGACGATTGCTGTCTTTCCCTTGCCCGCACACGACGATCCGTAACCGCTTCCTTCGAGGATGACATGCTCGACCGACTGCATGATGAAGGCTGGCGCAAGGAAGAAGTTGATGAACCCGGGGCCGGCAATCTCCATCTTCTCGACGGTACCTTCGGGAAAAGCAATATGTCCGATCAGTTCCGTCGCCAGATCCCTCGGATTCCGGCGGCACTCTTTGGAAAGCATCAGCGCGATATTGGTCGAGTAGTCGCCGTTTTTTCTGTCGGCAGGCTTTTCGATCTGCACCAGCTTGCCGGTAGTAATTGATGCCGCCAGCAGAGCCTTCTGAATGGCGGGAAGGAGAAATTCTTGCATCGAAATGAATTATAGGATTGCGGTACGTGTTTCATTGCGCGATTCATGCAGCCGTCCAATCATTGCTGCCGGGTCGGCATGCCGGAAATCGTCGATGATGTCGATGACGTTGCCGAACACTTCGAACGCATCGCGGTTGTTCGTGGTGGCAAGGGCTACGCAGCTCATGCCGGCTCTCGATGCGGCTTCGATGCCCGGCAGCGCATCCTCGAAAACGATGCATCGCTGCGGATCGGCGTCAAGCAGTTCAGCGACCCTGAGAAAAATATCCGGAGCGGGTTTGCCTTCCCTGACATGATGAGCCCCGACCACGGCCTGGAACAGATGTTCCGTTTCAAGAAGACCAAGCACATAAGCCGTGTTTTTAGCGCCCGAGCCGGTTCCGACGCCAAGCCGGACACCCGCATTGCCTGCTCGTTCCAGAAAACCGTGCAGCCCCGGCAAAGGCTTGATGAGGTTCCGCGAGTTGACCCGGTAGAGAAAATCCTTCAGTTCCGTCAGCCGGTCGGCCTCGGCGGCGCTGATATCGGGGTCAAGGAAGTAACGGAGCACATCGTGCCCCTTCATGCCGGCGGTTTCAACAAGATAGCGTTGGGGATCCATCCCTTCGAGACCGAAGTCCCTGAACAGCTCGACCCACGACTGCGCGTGAAACGTCATATTGTCGGTCAGCACGCCGTCCATATCGAAAATAAATGCGTATCGGTCTTCTCGTTTTTCCATTCTGTCCTTACCGGATTCGTTCATTCGTTGTGCATTCATCCAAGCATCATGGCGGTTCTCACTTCCTGCATGGTATGAGCCGCAAGCACCCGTGCTTTCTTTTCGCCTTCAAGAAGGATATCCCTTACAAGATCCATTCTCTTTTCGTAATAGCGGCGCTTTTCGAGCAGCGGCTCCAGTTCGGCAGAAATCGAGGCTGCGCACCGCTTTTTGCAGTCAACGCAACCGAGGGCGCCAGAACGGCACTCTGCCTCGATCACCGCGACCTCATCCGGAGCGGTGAACCGTTTATGATAGCTGAACACCGTACACACCTCAGGGCGTCCCGGATCGTTTCTGCGAAGCTTCAGTGTATCGGTTACGGCGTTACGCACTTTAGCGAATACCTCATCCGGGGAATCGGAAAGCAGCACGGTATTGCCGAGCGACTTCGACATCTTCGCCTTTCCGTCAAGCCCGACGAGTCTCGAGAATTTCGTGATCTTCGGCTCAGGCTCCGGGAACACCTCCCCGATTGTCGGGTGCGGAAAGTGGAAGTTGAACTTCCTTGCGATCTCTCGGGTGATTTCAACGTGCGGAATCTGATCCTCCCCCACAGGGACAACATTGCCCTTGTAGAGCAGGATGTCCGCAGCCTGCAACACCGGATATCCGAGGTGGCCATAGGTCAGCGACTCCATGTTCAGGTCGCGCACCTGCTCTTTAAGCGTGGGATTGCGTTCGAGCCGAGCGGATGTGATCAGCATCGAAAAAATCAGGAACAGCTCCGAGTGTTCCTTCACCTGGGACTGGCGGAAGACCGGGCTTTTATCGGGATCGATGCCTGCGGCCAGCCAGTCGAGCAGCATCTCGATCGAATGCCGGCAAGCCTCCGTCGTATCGAGCGATGTGCTGAGGATATGGTAGTCGGCGATGAGGAAGCAGGTTTCGTAAACCTTCGATCCGTCGTCTGACAGCTGATTCTGCAGGTGAGCCCAGTTTTCGAGAGCTCCTGTGTAGTGTCCGAGGTGCAGCTTGCCGGTTGGCCGCATCCCGCTTAAAATGCGAAGAGTGCCCATAATGGAGTTTTCCGCCGCCGGTATTGCCTGATAAAAAACTGCCATTGGCGGCGCGGCGGCAGTGGATTACCGTTATAATGAAAGTTTACGAAGTTATAACAGCCGAGATAAAGAAAAAAGCTTTTGTTTGTTTTTTGTTTTCGTTGCGCTATATTATGCAACTTGTTTCGGTTTCTTGACACAAAAAGATTTCCGAAACATCTATATTCAGAGAGTAAGTCCTATACAACATTCGGTTGCCCAACCATGTCAGGTCCGGAAGGAAGCAGCATCCGGTAATTCGAATGTGTGATATAGTAAGCTTGCTCTCTTTTTTTTTGAAAAAAAATAACCGTACGGAAGGCTAACAATGGAACAAGGAATCAGAAAAGAGGAACTGCTCAACGCGCCGGTCAGGCATATCGACATAAAACAGCTCAATATAGTACCGCTTATCGACCAGATGGCCGATACCGCATTCCAGGCACGCAATCTTGCCCGAGCAGCCTCTATCCTCGATCTCATGCAGCAGGACAGGGAGTGCGCCGTCATCCTCACGCTCGCCGGATCGCTCATCAGCGCAGGTCTCAAACAGGTCATCATCGACATGATCGACAACCACATGGTTGACGCCATCGTATCCACCGGCGCCAACATCGTCGATCAGGACTTTTTCGAGGCGCTCGGCTTCAAACACTATAAAGGCACCCCGTTCATCGACGACGCCATCCTGCGCGACATGCACGTCGACCGCATCTACGACACCTACATCGACGAAGACGACCTGCGCGTCTGCGACGAAACCATGGGCAAGATAGCCGACTCCATGCAGCCCGGAGCATACTCCTCGCGCGAGTTCATCATCGAGATGGCAAAATACATCGAGGCAAACAACCTCGACAAAAACTCCATAGTCTACAAAGCGTACGAAAAAGGCGTGCCGATCTTCTGCCCGGCATTCAGCGACTGCTCCGCAGGTTTCGGTCTCGTACACCACCAGTGGAACAATCCCGACAACCACGTCGCCATCGACTCCGTAAAGGATTTCCGGGAGCTCACCAAAGTCAAGATCGAGAACGACAGGACCGGCATCTTCATGATCGGAGGCGGCGTGCCAAAGAACTTCACGCAGGACATCGTGGTCGCTGCCGAAGTTCTCGGCTACGAGGAGGTCTCCATGCACACTTACGCGGTGCAGATCACCGTTGCCGACGAGCGTGACGGCGCTCTCTCCGGTTCCACCCTCAAGGAGGCCAGCTCATGGGGCAAGGTCGATACCGTCTACGAGCAGATGGTCTTTGCCGAAGCAACCATGGCCATGCCGCTCATCGCTGGCTACGCCTACCACAAACGCAACTGGGAAGGCCGCGAAGCCAAAAACTTCAATGCCATGCTCGACAAACAGAGCGTAGGCGCCTGACGTAACACAGTAAAGGGGACGCATGAAATTCTTCATCGATACCGCCAACCTCGACGAAATCCGTTCAGCCGCCGAACTCGGCGTGCTGGACGGCGTCACCACCAACCCCTCGCTGATCGCGAAAATCGTCGGCGACCAGTCGAACTTCACATACAACGACTTCAAAGCGCATATTGCCCGCATCTGCGAGATCGTTGACGGCCCTGTCAGCGCCGAGGTGACCTGCCTGAAATTCGAAGAGATGATCGCCGAAGGCGAAGACCTTGCCTCGATCCACGAAAACGTTGTGGTCAAATGCCCGCTCACCATCGACGGGCTGAAAGCCATAAGACATTTCTCGGCCAGCGGCATCCGCACCAACGCAACACTCGTCTTCACACCGAACCAGGCGCTGCTTGCCGCCAAGGCAGGAGCCGATTTCGTCAGCCCCTTCGTGGGCAGGCTCGACGACATCAGCACCGACGGAATGGCTCTCGTCGAGCAGATTGTCACTATCTACGAAAACTACGGATTCATGACCGAAGTTATCGTGGCCAGCGTCCGCCATCCGCAGCACGTCGTCACCGCCTCCATGATGGGTGCCGACATCGCCACTATTCCCTACAGCGTCATCAGACAACTCGCCAACCACCCGCTCACCGACGCGGGGCTGAAAAAGTTCATGGATGATGCTGCGGTGATGAAGAAGTAACTGCTCCAGGCACCCATAGTTCTCTCAAGCCGGAATGCCCTGCATCTCCGGCTTTTTTTATTGCTGTTTCGTGATGCCTGTCTGTCCGCGTTTTCTGTTGATTATTGTTCATATATTCTTTATGTTCAATAATAATGAACAAAAAAAATAATGAACATAACCGGGTTACCGTGAACCAGACTGAAGTCCTGCGGAAGGCAATGGATGCCTTGCAGGCGCTTGTTCCTATGGAATATGCGCTTGAACAGGCAGACGAGCCATATGACCGGGGATACGACTTCATTGTTCAGGCAAAGATATACGGAAAGGAGTTCGTCTGGTGTGTCGAGGTCAGGAAGCGGCTTGCCAAAGCGGAGGAGCCGCAGGTTCTGATGAAAAAGGGCAAGATGCCGCATCCGCACCTGCTGGCGACAGGGTATGTCTCCTTCGAAGCTGCTGCAAGATTGCGCGAAGTCGGCATCCAGTTCATCGATACGGTCGGAAATGCATTCATCGATCAGCCTCCGTTGTTGATCTTCGTCAAAGGCAACAGGCCCGAAAAGGATGAACCGGCACCAACCGCAGCTCGTCTTTTCAAAGGGGTTGGCCTGAAGATCGTCTATCTTCTTCTGTGCAGACCGGAACTGGTTGACTGGCCGTATCGAAAGATTGCAGAGATGACGGGCGTCGCCCTGGGGACGGTAAACGGCACCATGACCGAAATGAACCGGAGAGGCTTCCTTCTCGACTTGGGAAAAAAGGGGAAGCGGCTTCTGGAAAGGAAGACGCTTTTTGAGCGTTGGGTCGCGGCGTATCCCGACTACCTGAAGCCAAAACTGTTGCTCGGGCGCTTCAGAGGTGATGGAGAGTGGTGGAAGGATGCCCGGCTTGATCCCGACCTTGCCCAGTGGGGCGGAGAGGTTGCAGCAGCGAAACTGACCGGATACCTTAAGCCGGGGACGCTCACGCTGTATGCGGACAGAATGCGCATGGCAGAGCTGGTGGTCGCCAACAGGCTGAAAAAAGATCCTCATGGCAACGTAGAGATACTCGAACGGTTCTGGCCTCCGGAGAATGGATTCGGTGAAGCTGATGTCGCGCATCCGGTCATCATCTATGCCGACCTTGCAGCGAGAGGCGATCAGCGAACCATGGAAACCGCAACATTGATTTATGAACAGTATCTCGATCGATATTTCAGGCAGGATTGACCCCGAAAGGATAGCTGTTCTCAGGGGTATCAAGGATGTTGCCGACGAACTCGGCATACGTTTCTTTGTGGTTGGGGCTTTTGCTCGAGACGTGATTTTTGAACATATCCACAGGATTCCAGCTCCCCGAATAACTGAAGATATTGATATCGGCGTTGAGGTGGCAAGCTGGGAAGAATTCCATCGTCTGACTGGCACCATGAGTGAGCGAGATATTCTGGACCCGACGACATTACCGTACCGCTTCAGCGCACGTAGGTTTCCCGCAGTTGTAGACATTGTGCCATACGGGGTGATTAGCGGCCAGACGAAGAGCATCAGTTGGCCACCTGACCACCAGCGGGTCATGAGCATGCTCGGGTTTGAAGAGGCCTGTCAATCAGCATTGAGGGTGCAGTTCAGTACTGAACCGCCACTGGAGATACTTGTGCCATCAGTGCCGGCTCTGGCGATCATGAAGATCATATCCTGGAACGATGCATACCCGAGCCGCGAGCGGGATGCCAGCGATCTGCTTTTTATACTTGAAAGCTATGGTTCGACGAATGTTCTGTCGAAACTGTACGAATTTCATGTTCCCTTGCTTGCCGAGGAAGAGTATGACCCACGGTTTGCTTCCGTTCGGCTGCTCGGTCGGGAGATCGCACTGTTGGGCAGAGTGGAAACCGTAAGGACGATCGAGGAGATTCTTGAACGCGAAACTGACGAAGACCGGAGTTTGAGAATGCTCGCAGATATGGTCAGGGGAGTATCATTCCGGAGTGACAACATTCAGGCTGCCCTGCAACTCCTGAAAAAGCTTCTGCAGGGAATTAAGGAGAAAAGGTCAAGGGATTGTCCGTGATGAAAACGAAGCTGCTCCGGATACCTATATTTTTCTCAAGCCGGATATGCCCTGCATCTCCGGCTTTTTTTTTAGGGAGGATAATCATTGTGACTTTTCGATGCTGTGGTCACAGCATCGATCTTTGCCCGGATGTTGGCTGCCGATAAACTATGAAATAGCTTTTTGTGTATGGATTTTTGTATTTTTACAGCAAGTCCAGCCAGACTGAGATTTCTTTTTTCCCGCTTCATATCATTGGATCATTAAATCGGTTATTAATAAAGACGACCACACTATGAATGAGCAATGAAGGTTGCTGTTAATGCACATGTCCTTGAATGGGCGTTAGACCGTTCCCGGCGAAGAGAAAGCCTGGAACGGAAATTTCCGAAGCTTTCCGGGTGGCGGGACGGGGATGCATTGCCGACTTTCCGGCAATTGCAGGATTTTGCGAAAGCGGCTGCCGTACCGTTTGGCTATCTCCTTTTGCAGAAACCTCCTGCCGAGCAATTGCCTGTCGCCAATTTCCGGACAGTGTCGGCTGAATCCGGATTCGGGTTAAGTCCCGAACTGATCGATACCATTCAGGCAATGCAACGCAGGCAGGTCTGGATGAGAGAGTATCTTATCGCTGAAGGGCATGACCGTCTGCCATTTGTGGGTTCCCGCCGGATTGACACTGAGCCTGCCGAAATTGCCCGCAATATCAGGACTGTTCTTGGTATTGACGAGAGCTGGGCAGCCAATCAGCCAAACTGGGGTGAGGCTTTGAGAGCGTTGATTGGAATAGTCGAAAATGCCGGTATCCTGGTCATGTCCAACGGGATCGTCGAGTACAACACGCATCGGAAACTCGATCCGCAGGAATTCCGCGGTTTTGTGCTCGTTGACGATTATGCTCCACTTGTATTCCTCAATGGTGCGGATGGAAAAGCTGCCCGAATGTTCACTCTTGCGCATGAGCTTGCCCACATCTGGCTTGGCGTCAGCGCCGCCTTCGATTTACGGGATTTGCAGCCGGCAGACAATGATAACGAACGGGCCTGCAACCTCATAGCGGCAGAATTTCTTGTCCCTTCTACCGTTCTTGCGGAATTCTGGCCGCAGGTTCGTGGGAGAGATAACCCTTTTCAGTTACTTGCTAAACGCTTCAAGGTCAGTGAAATCGTAGCGGCACGGCGATTGCTCGATATGGGGTTTATTGCTCGTGCCGAATTCTTCAGATTCTACAACGAATGGCAGCAAAATGAACTCAGGATTGCTCATAAAAAAGCTGAAGATGATTCTAAGGGTAATTATTATGCCAATCTAAACCTTCGTATAGGTAACAGGTTCGGCAATTTGCTGACCCGATCGGTCCAGGCTGGAACGACACTGTATACTGATGCATGGCGGTTGACCGGTCTGAAGAAGAATACCTTCCAGGAGTACGCACAAAAGATATTCGGGAGAAGCGTATGAACTCCGGTCAACCTTTTCTTCTCGATTCGAACGTCCTGATGACCGCCGCGCGCCACTATTACGCCTTCGATATTGCCCCCGGCTTCTGGTTGGCTTTAGACCGAAAAGCAGGAGATGGCGACCTCAGAAGTGAAACAGGATTTCGCGCGTTACGAGCATGCCGATCCATGGCTGGTTGCCTACGCGCTTGTCAATCACTGTGTAGTTGTCACGCTTGAGAGCGCCAACCCGGTAACAAAGAAAAAAATACCGATACCGATTATCTGTGGGGCATTTGAAGTGCCATGGACAAATACCTTCGAGATGCTGCGCCATGCCAGGATACAGCTTGGATGAGTTCTCACATTCCAGAGTGATGATCGGGAGCATTCAGCAGGTATCGAAGCCTTCTGAACCTCATGGATCGTCGAGGCATTCCGGAAGTTGACGCTGAGAGCCTCGAAATGCGCTTTTCATCGCGCTGATCTTGCCCGGCTTACAAACGTAAGCGATACCATGATCTCCTCTCTCGATGCCGAGTCCGATTTCCGGTGCAAGCTTGAGAAAAAGGCCGTTACCCCGCCTGCCGGTTGATGTTTTCGGAAGTCGTTATGCATCAGTTTCTGCGCTATGAACGTCTTGAAGGCCTCTTCGTTCATGATGCGGTTGAATGGCAACCATCTGTCGGACGACAAGTCTCCCTGTAAGTGCCTCTCATCTCGATCTCTCCCTTCTGACTGCAGCAAGAGATAATCGAACAGGTTTCATTGGAATACAATGCCTGTTAGCTGTATATTTTTTTTATATCATTTTCTTTCCAAGACCTTTTCATGCAAGAACCGGGTTCATCACCCGAGAGGCATACCTGCGATCTGAAACAGCGGGCAGTCCGGGACGGGCACGGACAGACAGTGACTGATATCTAACCGATTCGTGAGCTTGGCTATGAATGACCACGAACCGCTCATTCCGAAGCATGGCGGGTACCGCAGGCTGAAGAGCTTTCAGGTGGCGCAGCTCGCCTATGACGTGACAGTGCGCTTTTGCGAGCAGTACATTGACAAGCGCAGCCGCACCCGCGACCAGATGGTTCAGGCAGCCCGCAGCGGCGTGCAGAATATCGCGGAGGGATCTTCGGCTTCCGCGACCTCGAAAAAGACCGAAATCAAGCTTACGCAGGTGGCTCGGGCGAGCCTCGAAGAGCTGCGGCTCGACTATGAGGATTTTCTGCGCCAGCGCGGGCTTGAAACGCTTGAGCCCCAGCACCCCGCACTCCTGCGCTTCAAGGCGCTGCAGCCGAAAACCCTGCAGGAGGTGCAGGCGTGGGTTGCCGCCGAACGGCAGCAACCTATGGACGGACACGGTGCCTCACGAACAGGGCAGGAAGTCAGTCGTTCGTCCGTGCCCGGCGGTGAATGTCCGTGTACATCCATGACATCGGCCTGCCTTGCCGCCAATGCCGCGCTGTCGCTCCTGAACCTTGCCTGTTATCTCCTCGATCGTCAGGTGGCGCGGCTTGCCAAGGATTTTGAAAACGAAGGCGGGTTTACCGAACGGTTGTACCGTGTTCGAACCGCAAAAAGGAACCGGCAGCGATGAAGCGAAAAGCGCTTTGCCGTGAAGGCTTTGGTATACATGATGCGGTTGAATGGCAACCATCTGTCGGACGACAAGTCTCCCTGTAAGTGCCTCTCATCTCGATCTCTCCCTTCTGCCCGCAGCAAGAGATAATCGGGCATGTTTCATTGCAATCCCGAGCCGGTTAGCTGTATATTACTCTTTATTTTATTCATTTAGCCCCGATAGTCCGTTGTCCCATGCACTGGATCGCGATGAAGCTCGCGAGAAGATCGAAGAGTTTTTCGCAAAGGAAATTCCTGAAGCAGCCGGCTTGAACGGGCAGGATGTGCATTCTGCCCACGCAATGGCCGCAGAATCCCCCGCTTCATACGGATCAAGTGATGAAATTGAAAAACTCCCTTCTACCTTTGGGAGAAGGGCCGTGGATGAGGGTGCTGTCAAGCATGAGGGTGCCAGGAATATCGCCTACCGCGATATTCCTGGCTTATGCAAGGCCTTTACATTAAAGGAAATAGAGGCGCAGGGCTGGTCGCTCAATCCCGGCCGCTACGTTGGGGTAGCTGCAGGCGAAGCCGTCAGCGACGAGGATTTCAAGGCGCAACTCGAAACGCTGAATGAGGAGCTGGAACGCCTGAATGCGCAGGCCCTAGAACTGGAGGCGACTATTGCTAACAATATCACGGAGATATTGCAATCATGAATGAACCAGGAAAACCAGACCTGATTCCAAAGGGGCAGTTTCTTGTCTATGCCACGGAAGACGGACGGACAAAGATTGACGTGCGTCTGGAGGGCGAAACGGTTTGGCTGACCCAAGCGGATATCGCTGAATTGTTTCAGGTCAAGCCCCAGAATGTCACTATGCACCTGAAGAATATCTATACAGAGGGTGAACTGGACGAAGGGGCAACCTGTAAGGATTTCTTACAAGTTCAGCATGAAGGGAACAGACAAGTCCAACGCTCGCGAAAGTTCTATAATCTCGATTCAATTATTTCTGTTGGTTACAGGATACAGTCACATGTCGCGACCCGATTCCGCATCTGGGCTACACAGCGATTGAAGGAGTACATCGTCAAAGGTTTTGTGCTTGACGATGAGCGACTGAAAAATCCCGACCAGCCCTTCGACTACTTTGACGAGTTGCTCCGGCGCATTCAGGATATTCGAACATCCGAGCGGCGCTTTTACCAGAAGATTACCGATATCTACGCTACCAGCATCGACTATGACCCGACGATGCCGGAGAGTATCGGATTTTTTCAGACCGTGCAGAACAAGATGCACTGGGCAATAACCGGTCAGACTGCGGCAGAGATCATTCACGCCCGAGCCGACAGCGCCAAGCCCAATATGGGACTGACCAACTGGCGAGGGGCAAAGGTCCGCAAGGAGGACGTTACTATTGCCAAGAACTATCTCAACGAAGAGGAACTTGCAGCGCTGAACAACCTTGTTGAGCAATACCTTGTGTTTGCCGAGGGTCAGGCTATGCGTCGCGTGCCTATGCACATGAAAGAGTGGATAGGCAAGCTTCATGGTTTCCTCACTCTCAATGACCGCGACATCCTTAGCAACGCAGGCAGAATTTCGCATCAGATAGCCAAAGAACTCGCTGAGGCGGAATATGAAAAATTCAACATGAACCGAATTCGGCAGACTGATGAAGCTGGCGGAGAATTCGAGAAAGCTGTCAGGCAATTGCCTCCGCAGCCAACGCGCAAGAAAGGAAGGAAGCCATGAACAATGAAACATTGATCCTGAAAGCCAAAGACTTCGCCACTGAAATTACCATCTTCAATACACGTAAGCACGGAATGAAAAGTGAAGGGCAAATTTCCACTGAACACATCACCAATAACAAGGCAGTTCGGAATACACTGCTTGAACGAGGCATCCGCCCGGAATCGCTGCCTTCCGCTGAAGATGTAAAGAAGGTCGAACGCCGTCTGGCTTCCGAAGAAAAGAAGTCATTGAAAAATCCTGACGGCTTGAGTGAGCCAACTAAGGAATGATGGATATGGAGCTTGAAACCCTTCAATGCGCAGATGCGCCATCTGAAGCAATCTTTTGCAAGCAGCGTGGTGGAGATTCTGGAGGCGTGACGATGTCACACGAATGGCGAACAGTAAAACTCGTTGATATTTCAGCTAAGAGGCGGTGGGCGTTAAACGGTGGGCCATTTGGTTCAAAGCTCTCAAGGAAGCATTACAGCGAATCAGGCGTACCGGTGATTCGTGGCACAAATTTATCGGCCGATTCCAAATTTTCTTTCGATGACTTCGTTTATGTCTCGGAAGAGAAAGCAGACGAATTGCGGGCAAACAATGCTCATCCGGGTGATCTAATTTTTACGCAACGAGGAACAATAGGCCAGGTTGGCCTTATTCCTTTTGATTCACCGATTTCTCGATTTGTGATCTCGCAAAGCCAGATGAAGCTAACTGTTGATCCCGAGCAGGCTGATGCTCTGTTTCTTTACTACTTTTTCTCCGCTGCTGACACAGTTCAGAAAATTCAGAATCTTGCTTTTGCGGCAGGTGTCCCTCATATTAATTTAGATATTCTCCGGAAGTTCGAGACTCCAGTTCCTCCGCTTCCGGTTCAACGGCGGATTGCAGGAATCCTGTCGGCCTACGATGAACTGATTGAGAACAGTCAGCGGCGGATCTGGATTCTGGAGGAGATGGCCCGATCCCTCTATCGTGAATGGTTTGTCAATTTTCGTTTTCCCGGCCACGAAAACGTTCCGCTCGTCCCCTCTTCCATCGGCGACATTCCGCAGGGGTGGGAAGTGAAGCCTTTGAAATCATTGATGGTTGACCATATCGGTGGTGGTTGGGGGAAAGACATTGCTGACGAAGACCATACGGAACCGGCATGGGTAATTCGCGGAACTGATATACCCGATGCACGAAGTTCCCGAATCGCAGGTGTTCCGCATCGTTTTCACACCTTATCCAACTTACGAACCCGACGATTGCAAGCGGGTGATATTCTTTTTGAAGTTTCTGGAGGTAGCAAAGGCCAGCCAGTTGGGCGTACCTTACTTGTTACACCAGAACTTTTGTCAGCATTCGGCGACGAGTCAGTAATCTGTGCAAGTTTCTGCAAACGTGTTCGCCCCGATGCTTTCGGTTACGGCTCTGAAATACTTTATCTTTCGTTCCTTGAAGGCTACAAGTCCGGTGAGATTGAGCAATTCCAAGTCCAGTCCACCGGTATCTCGAACTTCAAATGGACTGAATACATCGCAAAGATCGAGCGTGTTATACCGCCTGAGCCGCTCCGTTTTCGGTTCAAGGAGCTTGTTTTGCCCCTGTTCTCGCAGATTGCGATGCTTGGATTACAAATCGAGAACCTCCGCCAGACACGATACCTGCTTCTGCCGCGTTTGCTTTCTGGGCAAGTTAACCTTGAGGATAACTAACTATGCATGCTACCCAAACTAAAACGGATTATAAACAACTGCTATCACGTCTGTGTCACTTGGTAGCGCTTTCGGAGGCAAAAAAGATTGAGGGAGTAGTGGACTCTCTGGTGGCAAATGTACTCGAGATGGATCCTGCACACCCCGCAAGCGATAAGGTGAAGGTTGATGAAGCTCTCAATGTCTATTTTAGTGTGAAACTTGACGTTAAAGACATTGAAGATTCTATTTCTCGTCTGTTTAACAACGGGACTATTGTTCGAGGGCAAGAAAAAGGAACTTTTACGCTCAGTCTTTCAGGGCGCACCGCACAATTGAAACTGCTTGATGATGCGGCCAAGTTGGAAGAAAAAGTCAAGGAGCAGTGGCTTGAAACTATCCGAACTTCCTTTGACCCTTGGACGGCACAAACTGAATTTGAGTTGTGGTCTTGCCTCAAAGCTTATTTGACCCGCTTGTTTTGTCGTCATGGGGCGCAAACGGCATTGGTTGCTTCGGGTACGCGTTTTGTCGATGCAGAAATTAATACATCAATCAACCATCTACTCAACATAGTCCTCAACGAAGAGTGTAAGACTTTGGATCGTGCCCAAGTAAATCTTGCAGTTAAACGATTCCTTAGAGATCAAACACCTGAACGAGCACAATTCATTGCCCAACTTCTTGATGGGACATTCACTTTTTATACACTTTTTACTGATGAGAAAACACAAAGTTACCTCCAGGCAAGTATTCCTAGGATAAAAATTTTACTCGACACCAATTTTCTGTTTGGAGTGCTTAACCTTCATGATAATCCGCAAAATCAAGTTTCTCTTGAGTTGGTGTCCTTGATTCATGAACAGAAACTTCCCTTTGAGCTTTACTATCACGAAGAATCGCTTCGTGAGATGCAAAAATCAATTGCATACGCTGAAAAAAGGCTTTGCAAAAATAAATGGTCATCCGGTCTTAGTCGTGCAGTTCTCCAAACTCGTTCTCAAGATGTAACCGGCATAGAATACAAATTTCATGAGGCAAATGCTGATCTTCAAATAGAGCCTGATTCATACTTTTTAAAGTTTCGATACCTTGATAAGATTTTGAATTCTAAAGGGTTTAAGATATTGCGAAGGTCGGGTAAACTCATTGAGAATGAAAATGGTGAGGAAATTCTTGATGAGGAAACACATGATCTGATCTCAAAATATCAACGGTTTTTAACAGACCGTTTCTCACCTTATAAAAATAAAAGTTTCAATACCATCAAGCATGATATCATTGTTTGGCGTGCCACGAAGGCACTTCGGAAGAATGGAACCGCAGGTCTTGATGTTGGCGCGATTTTTCTCAGTGCCGATCAAATACTTTTCGCCTTTGATTGGGGTGTGCTCAGTGGTACAAATGGAGTCGGTGTTGTAGTCTTACCAAGTCAATTGCTCCAACTTTTGCGTCCGTTTATTCCGAAAACTGCGGACTTCGATCAAAAATTTGCAGAAGTATTTTCTTTACCTCAGTTTCGATCTGGTAATTCAGACTTTTCTCAGATAACTCAACGTGTTCTTGGATTTCTAGCATCAGTCAAAGATTTAAGCGAAGAAACTGCTGCAGCAATTCTTGCTGACGAATTGTTACTGCGTAGGCTAAATGGGGTGGAGATGGATTCTGAAGTTCAGGCCGCAATCGAATCTGAAATTCTCTTAAAGAACGCTGAGCTTTCTCTCAAACATAAAGATGTTGTGGCACAACTGGAAGCCGCTAAAGCAGAAGTAGCTGAAAAACAGAGGCTGCTTGAGGAGTCACAACAAAGTGCGACTAAGAATAATTCTGCCTTTAACCGTGTTAATGTGTTGGAGCAGGAGATGCGTGAGAAAGAGCAGATCGTAGCAGATGTTAATGTTAAGGTCAAACAGACAAAAGAACAGCTGGCTGCTGTTAATTCGGAGAAGACAAGATTAGAGGAAAGCCTTCACCAAAAGAACAAAGAGGTAACAGATTTAACAGAAAAGCTTGACGCGATTGACGTTGTGAAAGCTCGAAACGGGAAGATACTACGAGTAACTGGCGGTGCATTATTTACTCTTATCGGCTGGTCGGTGGTACTATGGCTACCTGCTATCCAGAATTGGATATGGCTTCAACAACACCCTCATAAGTTAAGTTTCTATTTCGCTGCGATGGTTCTTATTCCAGGACTTTCATGGGGGATTTTTTCATGGAAGGGTAAATTATGGGCATTTGGTTCCATTGTGTTAGCTGTGATTATAAAGTTTATTGGCATTCTTTAATTTGCTTGCACATGCTCCATGTCTTTAAGACGCCCAGCTTGTCGAATAACCCCATAGCGGGTTTCTCGATAAGCTGGACTGGATGACTGTGTCGGTGGATGGATTGAACTTTCGGCCTGATGGGCGCTTCACAGTACTTACTATTGTGGTAGATTTTACATACAACCAAGGAGCACTATGCCAATGCATGACGACCTTTCACCGCTGAGAGTAAAGCCATTCAGTGATGCCGTAGATAAACTTGAAGAACTCATGACACAGAGTGGCCGTGCGTTTCTGTTGGGTGCAGGGTGTAGCCATTGTGCTGGTCTACCCCTTACGGCTCAGTTGACAAACGAGGCACTTGCAAGCACGGAGCTGGATGCCGATACCAAGGATATACTCACTGCGATTCAGGGCAACTTTACGGGTGCGACTTTTCCAAATATAGAAGATTATTTGAGTGAATTAGTTGACCACCTTGCTATTGCTGATCGTCGAGCATTGCGAAGTGCAACGAAGCAGGAAATTGAACTCGGTGCAAAATCTTATAATGCGGATTTACTGCGCGAAGCCACTGAACAAATCAAGCGGGCAATCGCGAAAGTAATTGACAAATCTGTATCCATTGAAACTCACTGGAAATTTGTAAAAGTGGTGCATCGCCCAGTTCGACCTGGCAAGGCGGTTGGTAATCAGCGGGTCGATTATCTGGTGCTGAATTACGATACTCTTATCGAAGATGCATTGGCACTGGAGAAGGTTCTTTTTGCCGACGGACTTGATGGCGGCGTGACCGGTTGGTGGAATGAAGAAACTTTTTTGCAAGATGGATTGGGGGCACGAGTTCTAAAACTACACGGTTCAATCAATTGGTCACAGTTTCTGGACGAAACCTTGCCACGCCGCGTGCCGAAGTCAATCAGCGGTTCAGCAATCAACGACCAACGCATTGTGATTTGGCCAGCATCCACAAAGTATCGTGAGACACAACTTGATCCATATGCTCAACTGGCATCCCTCGCACGTGATATTCTTCATCCTCGGAACGGCTCTCAGTGCGTATTGACAGTCTGTGGCTATAAATTTGGGGACTCCCATATTAACATTGAGTTGGATCGTGCCCTACGGGAATCACGAGATCTAACAATGGTTGTTTTTTGGTCGGATGATATTTTGGATTCGACGTTAAAGAAATGGCATGAGGATGATGCTGTTCGTGAACAAATCCTGATATATGGAAAAAGCGGTTTCTGGCACGGCGACACCTATCATAAGGCGACCACTGATTTGCCTTGGTGGAAGTTTGAAAATATTACACGACTACTTGGAGGTGAACGATGAGTACAGAGCTATGCAATCCTAATGATACGATCAATAATCTCGCCGTCGGCAAGATTATTGAAGTTGACGGATCACATATTGTTGCCGAGCTTGACCCAAAACTGTCTGAGCTTTCACGCGTTTATGCTGGCGAGACATATCCGATTGGCCAATTCGGCTCTATCGTTAAAATTCATTTCGGTCGTCGTCTTATTTTTGCTCTTGTTGGTCGTCTACGCATGAAGGCGGAGTATGAGACGGAAGGAGGTATGACACCGCAGGCTTCAGGTGACGAGCGTATTGTTGAGGCAGACCTTTTCGGTGAAGGAGAATGGGTTCTTGATTCTAAGGCTATTCCGCCAAAATGGATACTGAAGTTTGAGCGTGGCGTCGAAACATATCCTCTCCCGCAACAGACGATTTATCTTACTCCAAAATCAGAACTCCGTTTTATCTACGGTCAAAGCAAAGGAGCTGTAGTTCGACTTGGTGAACATGTTGGTTCTGGGGGGACACCGTGTTATGCTGAAATGAATGAACTACTTGGAAAGCATACGGCCATTCTCGGTTCAACAGGCTCAGGAAAATCAGGAACGGTTGCCGCTGTAATTCATAGCATTTTGGAAAGAGGTTTAGCCGCTAAGTATGAAAAGTGGCAGCCACGCATCATCATCCTCGACCCACACAACGAATATTCTGCAGCATTTCCTGGTCACAAGAAGCTTTCAACGGATGATGGAACTTTATTTTTGCCTTATTGGCTATTGAGTTTTCAAGAGACGGTGGCATTGCTGATTGGAAAAACCGAGTTTGTTGCGACTTCTCAGGCTAATATCGTAAAAATAGCCATGCTCAAAGCACGAGTCCAAGGTGCGCAAGAACTTGGGCTCGACCAAAATAAAATTACTGTAGATTCCCCTGTCCCATATAAGTTGTCGATATTTAAAGCTGAAGTCGAAGCCGACAAACCATCCCAAGCCAGTAAGCAAGACTCGCATAATTCTATATTGGAGAAGCTCGACGTTCTGATTCGTGATGCACGAGTTAGCTTTCTTATGGCGGAATGGCCGGGCGGAAATCAAGACCCCTTTTCGGCAATCATTGAGCAACTTGTTGGTGCTGGGTTGCAACCGTGCATTGTTGATTTATCAGGAGTTCCAAATGAAGTCGCTGGGGTAACAAGCGCTGTTATTGCTCGTACGTTGTTCAATCTGAAAGTTTGGCAGAATGCTGACGAGCGCAGCAAAGATCCTGTCTTACTTGTGTGCGAAGAAGCCCACCGTTATGTGCCGAATCGAGGAGAGGCGCAGTATGAAGCAGCCCAGGACGCAATTCGTCGAATTGCAAAGGAGGGACGGAAATATGGACTTGGGCTGCTTTTGGTATCGCAACGACCAAGTGAGGTTGAAGCAACAGTTCTGTCACAGTGTAACAGTTGGATTGTGCTCCGAATCACGAATGATGCTGATCGAGAGCATGTTCGTTCCATTTTGCCGGATTCGATGGCAGGTCTCACCAAGATGCTGTCAGGATTACGTCGGCAAGAGGCTATTTTTGTTGGTCAGGCAGCAATGTTGCCATCCCGAATACTGGTGCGTTCGCTTGAGCCAAATCAACTCCCGAGGTCGCATGATATTGATTTCGTTGCTGGATGGCAGAACGACCCAATGACGCCAGAGCAACTTAAGACAATCGCCAGTCGTTGGCGTTATCAGCAGAGATGAGTAAGATTTGTGCTGGGTGCAATCTTGCATTTTACTTATCTCCAATTGTCCAACAGTCTGTTGGATAATTGACTTGGAAACATTTGTGCAAGGAGTGCTTGCACAATTAATTATCCATGGTAGGTGATGTATCACCAACAAAAAATCAAGGATTATTTTTATTTGACTGGTATTTGATGACATGACACCACACCCTTACACAGAAGATCAGCTTTTCGAACAGCCCGCTATCGGGTTGTTTGCAGAGCTTGGCTGGGAGCTGCTGCCGAAATTTATATCCGGGGAGATGGTTTCATGAAAGCCGCTGATCTTGATATCCTGCTCCAGGAGGGTGAGGGGGTGATGCTGGAGTACAAGGAGGGAATCTCCGGATCATTCGCCCGTGAATTGGTGGCTTTTGCCAACACGGCAGGAGGAAAGATTCTGCTGGGTGTTCGGGATAACGGGACTGTGAAGGGGTTTGCTGATACAAACGTGTTGCGGGCGCGAATTCAGGATATTGCCCGGAATTGTGATCCTCCTGTGCAGATTCTGTTGCAGCATATCGGCATGGTAACGGTGGTGACGGTTCTTGAAAGTGATGCAAAGCCGGTGCAGTGCAGCGATGGCTTTTTTCTGCGGCAGGGGGCTGTAACCCAAAAGCTCTCGCGTGAGGAGATTCGGGATATGTTCAGGCAGGGAGGGGCAGTAAGATTCGATCTTTCCCCCTGTCCAGCCTTTCGCTATCCTGAGGATTTTGATCCCGTTAAATTCAGGGAGTGGTTGCAAAAAAGCACTATTTCACAGCGCAGCGCGGTGGAGGATATTCTTGTAAACATTGAAGCAGCTGAGCGTTCAGGCGGAAAACTTCACTTTCGTAATGCCGGGGTGCTCTTTTTTGCCCGTGAGCCGAGACGTTTTTTCAATCAGGCTTACGTCACATGCCTGCTTTTCAAGGGGACAGTCAAGCTGCATGTTCTTGATCGCAAGGATTTTGCCGGAGGGATTGTTGCCGATATCGAAGAAAGCTTGCGCTTTATTGAACGTAACACACGCACAGCCTACCGGATCGAGAAGCTCCAGCGTGAGGAGATTCCGCAATATCCGGTTGCCGCCCTGCGGGAAGCGCTGACCAATGCAGTGATGCACCGCGACTGGTTTATCGAGGGGGGCAATGTTTTTGTGGAGATTTACGATGATCGTATTGAGGTGTCAAGTCCCGGTACGCTTCCGAAAGGAATGCTTCCGGAGTATCTTGGAAGCAAAAGCATTCGTCGGAATCCCCTCATTGCCGATCTGTTGCATCGTATCGCATTTATCGAGAAGGCTGGAACCGGAATCCGGCGGATGCGGGACGGAGCAAGGGAGATGGGATATCCTGAACCGGAGTTTATTGCAGGCAACTTTTTTACCGCGCTGTTTCGTCCGATTCATGAGGCGTCAGAGCAAGGTACCCGACATGTACCCGACATGCACCCGACATGTACCGCACATGTACCCGACATGTACCCCGCATGTACCCCGCAAGTGATAGCTATTCTTAGCTTGGCTGAAGGAGAAGCAAAGACACGTGATGTGCTGCAAGAAGTCGCAAAGATCAAAAATCGAGAGCATTTCTATCAGCACTACCTTCAACCGCTTCTTTCCGCCGGGTTACTGGAACGCACCGTTCCCGATAAACCCCGAAGTCCGAAGCAGCGATATGTTACGACCGCAGCCGGTCGCGCCATGATTGAAAAATCTGACAAGGAGTCCTGAATAATGACCATTCACCCTTACACCGAAGACCAGCTTGTCGAGCAGCCTGCTATCGGGTTGTTTGCGGAGCTTGGCTGGACGACGGTGTCGGCGTTGGATGAGACATTCGGCGTTGCCGAACCCTCACCCGGCCAATTTGGCCGCCCTCTCCCGGAGGGCGAGGGTAATGGAGATTTTCGGATATCATTAGGCCGTGAGACGAAGGGAGATGTGGTGCTGGTTTCGAGGTTGCGTGCGGTGTTGGAGCGGTTGAACCCTGCGCTGTCGCCTGAGGTTATAATCTCCGCTGTGGATGAATTGACTCGCGACCGTTCAGCCATGCTTCTGGAGGCAGCGAATTGCGAAATCTATCTGCTGCTCAAGGAGGGAATCAAGGTATCTGTGCCGGATCGTGAACATGGAGGGCAGAAGATTGTCCGTGTGAGAGTTGTTGATTGGGAGCATCCGGAGAACAACGATTTTCTGCTGGTGAGCCAGTTCAGCGTTACGGGACAGCTCTACACCTGCCGCCCTGATCTGGTAGGGTTTGTGAACGGGCTGCCGCTGGTGGTGATCGAGCTGAAAAAGCCAGGTGTGCCTGCCCGGACGGCTTTCGACGAAAATCTCAGGCACTACAAGGAGCAGATTCCTTCGCTTTTCTGGTACAATGCGCTGCTTATCGCTTCGAACGGTACGGAAAGCCGTGTCGGTTCGCTAACTGCTGATTGGGAACGGTTCTTCGAGTGGAAGCGCATCGCGCGGGAAAACGAGCCCCGCAGGGTCTCGCTTGAGGTGATGCTTCGCGGCACGTGCGACCGCAGTCGTTTTCTCGACCTCGTTGAGAACTTCACGCTTTTTTCGGAGCATAAGGCGGGATTTGCAAATCCCGCCACCCTCACCCCAACCCCTCTCCCAGGGGTAGAGGGGCGGAGTAAAAGCGGGCTGGTGAAGATCATCGGACAGAATCACCAGTATCTCGGAGTCAATGCGGCAATTGCGTCGATGCTCAGGATTCGTAAAGAATATGCAAATCCCGCCACCCTCACCCCAACCCCTCTCCCAGAGGTAGAGGGGCAATATCGTGGTGGTTTTTATTATTCGGGACTGGTTGAACGCGCGAGGGAATTACGGCAGCAGCAGACACCGGCAGAGGATATCGTATGGGAGCTTTTGCGTGACCATCGGTTCGAGGGTCTGAAGTTTCGTCGTCAACACCAGATCGGAAATTATATTGCAGATTTCTTTTGTTCAGAGCATAAGCTTGTTGTCGAAGTTGATGGTGACGTTCATCGTTCGCCGGAGGTGGTTGCGAAGGATTCACAGCGGGATGCATATTTGCGTTCTCTTGGTTATACCGTTATTCGGTTTGAGAATCAGTTGGTATTGAATGATCCGGCAGAGTTTCTGAATCAAATCAAGGCAGCATTGCAGCTTCCCTCTACCACTGGGAGAGGGGCCGGGGGTGAGGGGAACACACCAGGACCGAATGAAATTGGTGAATCATTGACTTACCCCTCTACCACTGGGAGAGGGGCTGGGGGTGAGGGGAACACACCAAGACCGAATGGGATTGGTGTGTTCTGGCAGACGCAGGGAAGCGGCAAGAGTTTTTCGATGGTCTTTTTTGCGCAGAAGGTGCTTCGAAAGGTTGCGGGCAACTGGACCTTCGTGGTGGTGACCGACCGTATTGAGCTTGACGAGCAGATAGCAAAAACCTTCAAGGCTGCAGGTGCCGTAAGTAATGCTGAAGGCAATGCATGCCACGCTTCGAGCGGCGATCATCTCCGGCAACTGCTGCGGGGCAATCACCGCTACGTCTTTACGCTGATCCATAAGTTTCGTTCCGAAACATGTTCCGAAACACCGGGTGCGGGTAACAATGGAATCATGCCAGTGCTGAGTGATAGGGCGGATATCATTGTTTTGACAGACGAGGCGCACCGCAGCCAGTACGACACGCTGGCGCTGAATATGCGCGCGGCTCTTCCCAATGCCATGTTTCTCGCCTTTACCGGTACGCCGCTCATTGCCGGAGAGGAGCGCACCAAAGAGGTTTTCGGCGATTACGTATCCATTTACGATTTCCAGCAGTCCGTCGAGGACGGAGCTACGGTTCCGCTTTTCTACGAGAACCGTACGCCCGAGCTGCAACTGGTCAATCCCGACCTGAACGACGATATCTACCGGCTTATCGAGGATGCCGAACTCAATCCCGATCAGGAATCGAAGGTTGAGTGGGAGCTGAACCGACAGTAT
>Ga0194126_10003670_pt1 | contig 23993 bp, 20 predicted proteins | sample TA2KigC150mmetaG_FD_148641 | JGI IMG/M metagenome (GOLD analysis project Ga0194126, IMG submission 148641) | Freshwater microbial communities from Lake Tanganyika, Tanzania - TA2015035 Kigoma Deep Cast 150m | ecosystem: Environmental > Aquatic > Freshwater > Lake | place: Tanzania: Lake... | reverse complement strand
GTCCTGTGGATCGCGGAACCGTTGCACAAAATCCAATCCGGGATGGTAGCCCTAATCGTTGCAACGCTGCTCTTTATGCCGTGGGGAGGGATCGATTTCAAGAAAGTGAACCGGCATATCATGTGGGATACCTGGGTGCTCCTTGGGGGCGCGATTTCCCTGGGGACCGTTCTCTATGACGTAGGAACCGTGAAATGGCTTTCCGACATTATTGTGGAGCCTGTTAAGGGTCTTGGCCTGCCCACTTTGGCGTTGATGTTTGTCTTGGCCGCGGCGCTTCATGTGGCCCGCGCCGGGATCGTCAGCGCTGTGGCTATGGGCGCTACGTTCATTCCCCTGCTGATAGGCATGGCCGCGACTCTCAACCTCAACGTTTTGCCCTTCACCTTGTTGCTCACCAATTGCCTGAGTTACGCCTTTTTCCTACCCATCTCCATAACGGCGTTCTTGATTGCCTGGGGGGCATCGGGGGCTTCGGGGTGGACCGCAATCCGGTTCGGAGCAATTCTTTCGATTATCTCCAATATCTATGTGCTGCTCATACAAACCGCATGGCTCGCCTTGATAGGGTACCCGCTGTGAAAGGCGAGATCTATGACGGTTGCAGATAATGATTGAGAAGAACGGCAGAAGGAGTTTCTTGCGCCGGCCCCGGGACCGAGCGTCGGCGGAGGGACAATCCCCATAGGCGTTCAAATAAGGAATAGGTCTCTGTGATAACAAGGCCTTATCACGCTCCCCTTTCCCCGAGGGAGGGGGTTCCGGAAACCCTCTCCCCTGGCGGGAGAGGGCAGGGTGAGGAGAAATGACCAGCGCCAGGGGCCAATCCTATTTAGCGCCTATGGGGACAGTCCCGGGAGCCTGGGCGCCGGAATCCACCGGCCCACTATGAGCCCATGAGAAACGGCTTCCCAAGTTGGTGTGCGTTTGTCGGAGAATTCCACAGAAGTCATCCTAGGATGAGAAAAGGAGAATGAGATGTCGAAAAACTCTCCAAAAAACCTTGATGAGATCGTGACCGAAATTGTTGAGACCGATCTGCTCATCATCGGCGGCGGAAACGCTGGATGCTTTGCCGCGATCGAAGCTAAGAAAGTCAGTCCAGGTCTGCGCGTCGCAGTCATGGAAAAAGCCCACATCAGTCGCAGCGGCGCGACTGCGGCTGGGATGGACGCGATCAACACGTACATTCCCGAAGGCAAGACCCCTGAAGACCTGGTCAGATGGAGTCGCTCCCAGGTGGGAGGCGGACCGATTCGAGAAGATCTCGCGCTTAGTAACGCTCAAGAACTGAACGGGGCGGTGGACGACCTCGCGAGTTGGGGGCTTCCCATCATCCGTGGTGAGGACGGACAGCCCGAGTACCGTGGAAAATGGGATATCTCCATCCACGGAGAGCAACTCAAGCCGATCATGGCGGAAAAGGCCATTGAATCGGGCGCGGACATCTACAATCGGGTCGCGGCCACCAATCTCCTCATGCACGGAGACAGGTGCGTCGGCGCGATGGGATTTGGCGTGAGAGACGGCAAGTTCTACGTGTTCCGAGCCAAGGCCGTTATCGTGTCAACCGGCGGCGCATGCGGCCTGTACAAGTCTTACACCAGCGACGCTACTTCCTCTCACCATCAAACCTGGATGTGTCCCTTCAACGTGGGAACGGGCTACTCGATCGGAATCCGCCAGGGCGCGGAGATGACTTCGCTGGAACAGAGGTGGGTAGCGACTCGGACCAAGGATCACTGCGGCCCGGTTGACACCATTTCCGTGGGCTACCAGTCTTCCGTCATCAACGCTCATGGCGAGCGTGTGCTGCAGAAACACTACGCCCATCTCGGTGGCGACAAGGCGCCCCGATACATTCGAGCCAACGCGCCTATGGAGGAATGGCTTGCCGGCAGAGGCCCAACCTATGCCGATACCACCAACCTGACTCCGGAAGAGGCCAAAGAGCTCAAGACCGATTACCTGAACGAGAGGCCCTCCTTCGTTTTGTTCCTCGCCAGCAGAGCGCAAGACATTACGAAAGAGCCCATAGAGATCTACGGCAGCGACCCTTATGTGGTGGGCGGCCATTGCCAGAGCGGCTACTGGGTCACCATCGACCGGATGACCACGGTTCCGGGGCTGTTCGCGGCAGGCGAATCCGCGGGTGGGACACCCAACAAGTTCGTGGGAGGCTGCGCCGCGGAAGGAAAGTTGGCCGCTCGCGGAGCTGTCGCGTACGTCGCGTCCGTCAAACTACCCGCTCTGGATGAGGCACAGGTAGCAAAAGAGAAGGAGCGGGTCTTTGAGCCTTTGTTGCGTGGCCCGGAATTCGACGGCGTTTCCCCACTGGAGATGGAAGAGCGGATGCAACGGCTCATGGATGAGTACGCAGGAGGAATTACGCAGTTCTACCGAACCAACGAGGAGCGTCTCGACTACGCGCTCAAGCACCTGAAAATGTTGCGTAGCCAGGTTCAATATCTGTATGCCAAGGATCTTCACGATTTGATGAGCGCCCACGAGGTGATTGACCGATTGGACATGGCAGAGGCGCTGGCGCATCACCTCAAGTTTCGAAAGGAGACTCGCTGGCCGGGATGGCAGACACGCTCGGATTACCCGGAAATCGATCCGAAGCTGGACTGTTTTGTTGAGTCCAGACTGAACAAGGAAACCGGCGAGATCGAAATGTTTACTCGTCCCTATGAACAAATCGTCCCCGGCGATCGGTGCCAGCCATAATAGAACAAGGAGGAGATCGACATGCCCCCGAGAGTCGATAAAGAAAAATGCGATGGATGCAAGGCTCAGCATGAGCCACTGTGCGAACAAGTTTGCCCCGGAGACCTGATGGTCCTGGGCGAGAGCAAGAAGGCATATTGCAGATCCCTACGAGACTGCTGGGATTGCATGTCTTGCACTAAGATCTGTCCCGTCGGCGCCATAGAGACCCGTATCCCGTACCAGTTGGGCTACCACGTGGCCAAGCTTATTCCAATGATGGGAACGGACAGCATTACTTGGACGTGTATAGACATCAACGGGAACGTTGAGCACTTCCGTTACAAAAACAGAGTTGAGCCTGAGTAATGGAGAAAGTTGTCCCCAAAATCGGTCTTTTTATTTGCGACACGGGAGGCCGGCTTGGCCGAACAATTGATCTGCCCGCTTTGACGGCGAAACTTGCCAAGGCCAAGGGCGTGAGCCGGTGCGAGGCGCTGAATGATCCCTTATCTCCGGCCTCCTTTGATTCAATCAAATCTGATGTGCGCAACGGCGCAATAAACAGAATACTCTGGGTCGGCCGCTTCACGCCGGATCAGATGAAATGGATTGAGAACGAGCTTGCCGCCGCAGGCTTGAACCCGTATCTCCATGAATGGCGCAATCTTGAGGAGCAGGGAATCGGCGTTTCAGGCATTGATTCCGCTATTCTGAATCGTAAGGCCCAAATGCTTATCCAGATGTCCCTTGCTCGAACTCGCCTGCTTGTCCCGCTGGAGCCCGTGGAGCTCCCGGCTTCCGACGCGGTCCTCATTATTGGGGCAGGAGTCGCGGGAATTCATACCGCCGTCACTTTGGCAAAACTGGGCAAGCGCGTTCATCTTCTGGAAAAGGAAAGCGGCGTAGGTGGAAAAGTAGCCCTTCTTTCCCGCTTCTATCCTCTACTGTGCGATCCTCACTGCGGCCTGGAGTTCGCCATCGATGAGCTGGCGAACTCGGACCTTGTGGAAATCCATACTTTATCCAGGCTCGTCTCACTTGAAGGGAGCCCTGGAAATTTCGAAGCAAGATTTGAAGAGCGCCCTCGGCGCGTAAATCAACAGCGATGCAATGCTTGCGGAGTGTGCCTGACCGCATGTCCCGTTCAACTGCCGGTTGACCCTCGATCCCCCGACGGCCTCTTTACCGGCGGTATCCTTTCGGAGGGCATTGGCGAATTGCTCCCCCCCAAACCCCAGGCCATCCACCCGGCCGCGCCAATGCCCTTCCCATCTGCTTTCGCAATTGACAGAGAATATTGCCCGCAGGGATGCCGCGAATGTGAAAAGGTGTGCCCCACACAAGCTGTCGAGCTGGATCAAACACCGCGGGAGCACACCCTCCGCGTCGGCGCGGTCCTTGTCACCACCGGATGGGACCCATATCCGTTGTCCAAAGTGGCCGAATTCGGATACGGTCGCCTTACGAACGTGATCAGCAACATCGACATGGAAATTCTTTGCAAGGAAAGTGGAAATAACGGCGGCATCGCGGGCCCGGTTCTCCATGAACTCAAGGATGTGGGATTTATCCAGTGCGCGGGCAGCCGGGACGAAAGGCACTTGAAATATTGCTCTTCCGTGTGCTGCTCCGCCACGTTGAAGCAGGTTCTGTATTTCAAGGAAGGATTCCCGGACACAAACTGTTATGTCTTTTATATTGATATCAGGTCGCCGGCGTTTGACGAAGATCTCTACCGGCGAGCCAGGAATCTGGGTGTGGTGTTTAACCGTGAGCTTCCCTCCAGAGTGATTACAGACCCTGTCAGCGGAAAGTTGACAGTGCAGGTGGTCGATCCCACTCTCAAGGAAACATTGCAGGTGAATCTCGATCTCCTGGTGTTGGCCGGGGGGATGACTCCGTCACAAGAGACCGCTGATGTGGCTCAAGTCCTAAAATTGCCTCAAAATTCCTATGGTTTTTTTGAGTCCCACTATCAATGCCACCCTGACGAGAGCCAGAGAACCGGCCTTTTTGTAGCCGGATGCGCTCGCGAGCCTATGAAGGTGAGCCATGCCATTGAATCCGCTCACATGGCGGCGCTGAAGGCTCTCAGATTCCTGGAAGGGTCGGTGCTTGTTGATCCCGCTTTTCCCGTAGTGGACAAGACCAAATGCGACCAGTGCAAGCGTTGCATGGAGGAATGCCCGTATTCCGCTTTCGCCTTTGACGAGAAGGGATTTCCCACGCCCGACCTCGCAAAATGTCGCCAGTGCGGAAACTGTATGGGACTCTGTCCTCTCGCCGTGGTGTCAATGGGCCACAATACCGTCAAACAAACCGCGGCTCAGATTGGAGCAATTAATACAACTTTCATGGGAGGCAAGGAACCAACCGTCCTGGCGTTCCTCTGCAAGAATGACGCTTACAAGGCCGCTCGGGCCGCGGCGGATCGGGGGTTCGCGGTTCCTCCCAATGTAATTTTTCTCAAGCTTCCCTGCGCGGGGGCGCTGAACAACGCGCTCATTGCCGATGCGCTTTCCGCCGGTATTGACGGAGTTCTCGTGGGTGGGTGTCCGGATGGACAGTGCCATTATGTGAAAGGGAGTCAGCTCGTCCAAAAACGCAGTGGAGACCTGGCCGACAAATTGAAAAAGATGATGATTGACCCTTCAAGAGTGAAGTTCGTTACGCTGGAAATTAGAGACTCTCGAAAGTATGTGGATTTACTCCAATCGTACGTTGAAGAGCTCAAGGCAATGGGACCGAATCCTTTCAAAATCTAACGGGGGGAGCTCATGAAAACGCTTTGTATTTACATTTTGACTGTGTTTATGGTGATGATTCTGATCTCCGGCGTAGCCGCTGAAATCAAAATCGGCGTCCAGGCGCCGAGCGGCGCCGAAAGAGCGCAACAGGATTGGGCCCCGCTCGCCGGCTATTTGAGTGAGCAATTGGGCGATAAGGTGGTCTTTGTTCCGATTTCACCCGCGGCGTTTCGTGAATTCTGTGAGGCCAATCCCCAAGGCTTTCTCTTCCACAACGCGTGGGTATACATCCGAGCCCGGTTGGTCAAAGGAGCGCGAGCGCTTGTGACGGTCGATTATCAAGGAGAGGGCCCAAGATTTGGAGGAGTAATTTTTTCGCGCCGCGACAGCGGGATCGGCTCTTTGCGTGACCTACGCGACAAGGCGCTGATGTGCTACAAATTCAGTTCTCTGGGTGGATGGCTTTTCCAAAAAGGTGAGTTGGTAAAGGTCGGCATCAGTCCTGAGAAGGACTGCAGGCAGCTCTTGGAGGCGCCGGATCAAATGGCGGTAGTTCAGGCCGTAAGAGACAAAAAAGCTGATGTGGGAACGGTGCGAACGGGAATACTCGAAAGAATGCAACGGGAGGGAAAGATTGACGTAAAGGAATTTACGATCATCAATGAAACGCGTCATGAGGGATTCACCCAACTATGCAGCACCGCGCTGTACCCCGAAGCAACCGTCGCGAGCCTGAAAGACACGCCGACTGACCTGGCGGCTAAAATGAAAGGCGCACTACTGTCCGTTCCCGCAGGCCATCCCGCGCTAAAAACTCCACGGGTGGAGCGCTTTGTGGAAGCGCTTGATTATGGGCCGGTTGAAGATCTCTGCAAGATGCTCGGAGTAGAGCCTTACCGGAAAAGGGAACAACAGTAAGAAGGGATAAGGGCACGGTCCCGTACGGCCGCGGGATGACTATCTGTCGAACCGGTGACGGCAAAATTGCAGAAGTATGGGTGTAGATGGACGTCTTGAGTATGCCAAACCAGCTCGGGAGCGCCCGAGCGCTCTACTTCCTCAGTTCGATAACGTATTCTTTTTCGTCCGAGCCGGTCATCAGGTTATGCCGGCTCGAACATCTGCCATGCGCTTCTCAAGGGAATTCGCTCTCCAGTTGTGCGACCACTATTCTAGCCTCCTTACGCACTTTCTTACTGCGATCCCGGGTCAGGCGTTTTATCGCCTCCAATGCAGGTTTGTAGCGAAGAAAGCCCATTACAAATATTGCTGTGCTTCGTACGGACTCATGCGGATCATCCAACAATCTCAGGACCTCCTGAGCCGCTTGCTCGCTCCTATTGTAGCCCAAGGCCATGGCTGCGCTTTTTCGCACCGACAGATCAGTGTGACCGAGCAGTATGCAAAGCCTGGAAAAAATCTCCTTTCGAGTCTGCTCGGACGTTAACTTGTGCTTGGCAATCGATGCCACCGCGCTGGCCGCCGAATACCAGACTAAGGGGTCCGGGTGATCTAATCTCTCTATGAGGGGGTCTATTGCCCGAGGATCGCCTTTTAGCCCTAGACCGAACATCGCGCGCCCAGATCATTCTGGGTCTTCAAGTTCTGCAAGGAGCGACTCAAAGGAACGGTCGGCCAGTTCGAGGGACTGCGCTAAAGGTCCTTCAGGCGTTACACCCGATTCCCATTCCAGCTTGTGAGACGGTATGAGAGCGCAGTTGGTCAGCTCATGACCTATTATGAATTCTTTGGCCCGCTCCGTTACCAAAATATATTTGGGATACCCGTTAACGGTGAAGAAATCGGGGCCATCCCAGTTGGATTCGTCCACAATGATCCCGTTGCGAAAAGACGAATATTGAAACCTTCCGGAATTTTCGATTTCGTAAAGCAGATAGATTCCGGATTCCTGGGCTGCATCTCCTCCTTTGCCCTGAATCAGCAATTCCCATAAGGCAGGAATGGTCAGTTCTTCTCTGCGCTTCCTGCTCACTCGTTTGATTTTTTCAACGGCAACAGGACGAGCCTTAAAACCCGTAAAACCTGCTTGCGTGAAGAGAGATAGTGTTCTCTCCGTAACAATACAGTCGCTCGCCCATGTCCAGACAAAATCTCCAACTTTAGGCAAGGGAAGTACTATGGCCAAATCCACGCGCGGCGCGCCGTAAGGTGGTAGAAAACGGCCGGTGGAGAGTCCTCCTACATTGTCGCTCCACGAGCTAGCGCCGAATTGTCTTTGCCACTCGGTCCGTCCATAAACTTGATGGGGCGTATCGCTTGGGTAATCTAGACGATAAAAGACCTCTTTCATCGGCTTCTTTACCTCTATTTCAAAAACCACCGGTCGAGCACCGGCGTGCAGACCATCGGGTTTGAGTCGATGATCTACTGCGGACTATTGCTCCATGGCCTCACGCAAGCCATGATCAGATTCTTTCCTATGTCTATTCACAAGCCTCGAATGCCTTTTCCAGGAGGAGTCCCAACTCTTCATAGGACGCATCGAAGTAAATGGTTATTTCTCGATCTCTAATTGGCACGAAGGCGTAATGGTCTTTGGGACCTGATTTCCTGTACGGAAGGAACGTCAACTGATCTCCTTCTTCCTCAATGGCACATCTCAGGGCAGTCTTGGCGAATTTGTTCCACGATTGAATGCCTACCTCCTTCAGAAAGACCCGGAGCAAGCTATCCCAGTCTGTAGGATGAGCTACCTCCTCTTGGGAATGTCTGAGAACTTCTCGTACATATTTCCCTTTCATTGACGGGGGTTCCGTCTCCTCAAGAGCGATTACTGGAGACACACCGATCCAAAGACCCATCTTGGTTTTCGACATTGGGCTAAGATATGTCTTCTTCTTCCTCTTGTATGCTTCTGCGCGTTTCATGGCACTGTGATAACCTCCACTTTCACGCCGTTTCGTCTACCGTATTCAATCAGACTTCCTAGAGCCGATTTCTGAGCCTTTGTAGCTCCAGGGGGCACACCGAGGCGTAAGACCCTTTCGATTATGTCTTTATCGCTAATGTCAATGCGTTTCATGCTCGCTCCGTCGAAATTGACAAGCTGATCAACATACTTCCGGCCTCGCGAGAGAGTCTTGGCAGGATCTTGATACGACTTCAGGCGGAGATCCGTGCTCTTGATACTCGTGGCGACCCCATCCTTCCGCCTGTCAATGCCCCTGAAGGTACGGGGAAGATTCCGCCCAAGGAGGTCTTCAATGGCCCATCCTCGAAGGAAATTCGCAAGATCCCAGACTTTAAGTAACTCTTGGCGAGCATTTTGTAAAGCAGCAGTCTCGGCCAGGTTTACTGCTTTCGCGAGGGCTGCTTGGATTTTCGTGAGGCCGACGGCCACCAAGCCCAGCAAATCCCCAAGTGCATCATAAAGGGGACCTGGGGCCCACGGATATCTTTCGTAGTAGCCGGATCGCCACCTATCGTACGCCTTGGTCAGGCCGGGACACACAATATCCAAAACATTTCGAGCATGATCACTAAGGTCGGGCGGCCTGGGCGGTCCAATCGTTGCCTCAGGTTCCTCCGGCTGCTGGGACCACCAGTCATTACCACTGTTGTCGCCGAATTCCTCATCCTCGTCGGGGTGGGCTTGGGCGCCGAAATTTCGCTTAACGGAATTCAGCAGGGCTATAACCGAATCTTCGGTTTCATACCTCAACGCGTTGTCCACGTAATCATCGACATCTTTTGGGGAGACCTTATCGGGATCTTCTCCTCCTTCATTGTCCTTACCGGTTCCTTCTCTCTTGTGGCTCTGGCTGTACTCCGGATGGGTGGCAAACCACCAGCGGCGTTGTTGATCAGTTGCAAACATTGAGTTCCCCTCACGTGGAAAAAAGTGACATTTGCGCTATGAGACGCATGAGATGTTTCAGACACACCTTGAGAACTCCTCCAGGCGTGTGGCCTCGAAGTTGGGTGGTTGGAGGAAGTTACAAGAAGTGTCTGGGAAGGCTTATTAGGCTAGTCGCCCGCATGTACGAATACCCTTTCAACGAGGGCGCAATTATAACGAAATCGGACACCAAGACAACAATTCGATGGAAAACCTGCCGTTCCGACTCATCCATGCTCAGACATGCGCATGCACGCGGTTGCAGGGACGGAATCTCCTCCATTACGGACGACGCGAGGCCGTCGGACCTTCGTTCAGGAGATCCCCATCCCGCCCAAGAAACCATCTCACCATTTTGAAAAACACTCCTATAAAAGGCCCGCTACCAGGCTTCCATATGGATGAGCCTTACCGCCTCTGCCGCATTCCCTCATTTCTTGTGATAAGAGAAACCCAGCGCAGAGACCGTCGTGCGAGGTTTCCCAATAATCACTTTCCATCCTCCCGTATCCCCGCCTCCTGTGCCGGCCGGAGGCAGTCCCGCGAAAGAGCGAGATTGCTCGGGAATGACGGAGAAGGGTTTACCGGCCGGATGCCGTGAGATTTTCCGCCTCGCCGCCGAACGGACACAATTCTTCGGGTAACTATAATAGGCGCCTCCTCGGGTCCCGCACCGGGGCCGCAGGTTTTCTATCGAGCAATTGACTTGCGGCTTTTGTCTGTTATAATTAGAGCCATCTACGTGTGCTAGGCTCAGCTATCTCCTTCTTCAACGTGCCTTCGCCATATTTCCGAGGCGTATCCCTCCAGGTCTCCGAACCGGCGATGCTTCATCCCGCCAGGCAGGCCCACGCTCGAGATGCGCTTCGATTACCCCACCCATTGGTTCCTGAAAGGAGCAAGACTTGATCGAGGCCGACAAACAACGACGATGGTGGTTCGCCACACACCCCGAATTCAGTTGGGGCCGAACAGGAGCACGGGGCAATCGCCATAGCAAACCACACGACGATTCTTGGTCACCGCATCGGAGGGATGATTCGGGTACCGGGCAAGACTCGGATGATGAACGGTCCGATGCCGCGACAAGAGCATTAGCCGAGGCCTTGAATATGGAGGCGGAAATTCGGGCGCGCGACAACATCGGACTGGAACCCGACCCGATCACCTTCTTGGATATTTGGCCTTACCGGAAATTCCTCACTTCCCCTACTGGGGCTTTTCGGGACCTCCTCAGGAACATGGCAAGGACCGCAGTGGTCAGCGCCGCAAAACGGGCCGCGGCCGAAGGCCCCGGAAAATGGGTGGAGGTAGCCCTCAGTCCGATTGGATTGGCTCATCAATCCGCAATGTCCGGTCAACCGATCCGGGCGCGTGGTGGGAAGCTCTACATTAGAGAATATGAACTGAACGGAGTGAAATTTGATGACTACAAGAACGGGACGCTGTATGAGTATAAAGGGCCTCACGGCAACTTGCTGAACAAGGAAAGAAAATTTGATGATTGGGTGAGCGGCGCGGAAAAGCTTCGCGATCAGGCTGTAAGACAAACGAAGGCCGCACAGGGTATCCCCGTTGTTTGGAGGGTTGGCGCCGGACAGGTGAAGGCTTTTCAAAAAGCAGTGGGCAAGGTCCCGGGATTGTCTATAAAACCCTGAGGAGAGGATTTAATGAACACTTATGTTTTTCGCCAACTATGCCGGCCGCGAGGAGATTTCCGAATCGACGAAGTGATTGACTTCCTCCATTTGATTAAGGAGGCATTTCGATGTCCGGTCTTGTACGATTCCCGTGACAGACCTGTGGACCTGACGGGATCAGGACTTCAAAAGATTTTTGAAAAGAAGACTGATAAGCTTTTCCCAAGTATAGGGGCCACCTTGGACTTTTTTACCATCCAACCGCGCAAAAGGGACGACAACACAGTACGGATCGAGATTCACACCGGAACTCAGCCGGATGAGATTTTTGTCGATACTTACGACCTCTCAATCGGCGAAAGGAGCAAACTTCCGGATTTCGACTACTTTGAGAAATGCATTGAAATTTTCAGGCCTTTCGAGGCTTGTCTCGAGGAAACGGAGAATGAATATAAACTTGATGCTTACGATCGGCAGCAAGCCATTCCCAAATTCGACAGGCCTGCGATCATCAGGGGATTCCATTATCTCGACGAGGGAATGGCGCGTTCCATAGGAGGGATTGACTACTGCCTGAAGGCGCCGGCCTGGCATGTTGAAAGGTTCTGCGAAGGCGTTCTAATAGAGCTTGTTCCAGGTCCTTTTGATACTGACAATCCGGAGCACCTCAAAATACAAAAAGAGGCAATGGAGTACTTCGATTTGTTCTGACGCATCATGGACGCAAGCCATGAAACATGACCACCTACGACGTCCGCTCAGACGACGGGTCAAGTCTGCTCTTGGATCGCCTATCAAAACCTAGTGTGAATACACCTTGCCGCTTGGCGCTACTCTTGGCCTCTCCCGACAATGCACAATGCAATACACGGGACGATGTTGAAGAAAAAAATGGCAATTTTGTAAAACAGAATTCCGGCAAAGTTGATCGTGTCAAACTGTTCGGCCGTCAGATGAAACCATACGCCCACAAATTTATGCATCCAATCGTGAGCAACCATAAAGTACAAGAACCACCACAGAACTAAACCATAGTTCATTACCACGCACCAAAGAAGCGCATTTCGCACCATCCGGATGTTCATTGACGTTACCCCCTTTCTCTCTCATGAATTCTGCAACAACGCTTAGACCTTTATACCGATCAAGAATGGACTGTCAACTCACAGCAGTGCGTTTTCACATCGGACCTTCGGTCAGGAGATCCCCATCCCGCCCAAAAGGCCATCTCACCTTTTTGAAAAACATTCCTATAAAAGGCCCGCTACCAGGCTTCCATATGAAGGAGCTTTGCCGCCCCTGCCGCATTCCCTTATTCCTTTGATAAGAGAAATCCAGGGCAGAGACCGTTGTGCGAGGTTTTCCAATGCCCACTTTCCATCCTCACGTATCCCCGACCCCTGCGCCGGCCTCCGGCGGTCCCGCGAAAGCGCGGGATTGCGCTGGAATGACGGAGAAGGGTTCACCGGCCGGATGCCGTGAGATTTTCCGCCTCTCTGCCAAGCGACACAATTTCATGGTAACCGGTATCGTGAACGCCTCCTTGCGTCTCGTGGGGCCGCGGGTTTTCCATCGAGCAATTGACTTACGGCTTTTGTCTGTTATTATTAGGCCAGTCTACGGCAGCTAGGCATAGCTATCTCCTTCTTCAACTTGCCTTCGCCATATTTCCTAGGCGTATCCCTCCAGGTCTCCGAACCGGCGATGGTTCATGCCGCCGGGTAGACCCGCGCCCGAGATGGGCTTTGATTACCCCACCCATTGGTTCGTGAAAGGAGCAAGACTTGATCGAGACGGATAAGCAACGACGATGGTGGTTCGCCACACACCCGGAATATAGCGGCGGCCGCAGAGGACGAGCGGGAAAAGGCCACGGCAGTCCAGGCGGAGGAGGATGGCCGGCGCAACCTGCCGGGGGAGACGGGCCCGACAGATATGGAGGTACGTCTCCCAGTGGCCAGAGCGATCCATCGGAAAACCCAGCAAAAGAAGCCTTCATAAACATGATGATGAAGGCGGGATGGAGCCGAGAATGGGCGGAGTCAAGATGGAGGCTGCAGAAGTTAAATGAGAGCATAGCCTGGACTACTGCCATGGCCATAGGGGTCTACGGCGAGATTGCCGATGCGATGGCAATTCTGGTGGGCGGGCGAGCAGCAGTTACATCAGGTATTGGAACCCGGGGCCCGAGATTGCCTCCCAAGGATACTCCGGAACGTGCTAGAATCGACGCGGCTAGAGAGCGAGGCGTAAAAGCCAAGAAAGCGGAAGAGCTTGCGGATATTCAAGCGGGGGGAAAAGGAAGCGGCGTATGGTCGGAAAAAGAGCTGGAGGGAATTCGGAGAAGCGGTAAATTCCCGGATGACGTGGAGTGGCATCACGATCCTACCGTGGCCAACCGACCTGATCGCGCCGCAGATCCGCGAGTGGTGAGCCCCGTGCGTGGCGGAAGGAAGGGTCACTTGCGCGATGGTCACAAAGGGAATTGGAGAAATCCAAAAGAATAATAACCGGGCCGCTGGAAGGGATTTCGCGTAGCCTGCTCCGTGGCTCCCGACGGGTCAGGCGCAAGGCTTTGGGTCATACCCAAATCTTCTTCGGAAATGTAAAGAACGTAAGAGTGGAGGATCGCGTGAAACCTAGCGAACGCAAAGCGCGAACTGAAGCGCTCCTGGAGAAGAAAGGAATTCCTTTTTTCTCGGGGCTTCCGTGTATCGAATCTGAACATGAGACCGAGCTACGAACTCCAGAAGAGGTCGGCATCCGAATGTATTGCCTTTTTTGTGTTATTGGCGCTGCGTACGATTGGACCGATATCTCTTGCAGCCGATATCTTAAGAAATACGGACTTTGGAAGCATCTCACCCCTGCTGAAGTTGCATTCCTATCAAATCTGCCCCCTGACAAGCGATCCGCGACAAAGTTCACTTGGCGCACTGAAGCTTTGTTTTTGTTGATGTGGGCAGTGCGTCTAATCGGAACTTTGCCGTTTCCCACCCATCAAACCGATAACGAACAAATTATTTCTGTTTTTCCCAGCTTCATAAAATCTCCCTGGCCTTTCATTAGTGCCTTAGAATTGCGTCCCAAATCAGACATTCTAGATGCTTCCGACCTCCTCTATAGACTTCACTGGGCTACTACACAAGCAGAACTGGAGGCAAAGCCTGCACCCGCCGGACTCGATCCGGACGTTGTGTACGAGTGGCATTACGCAATAAACTGGCTTACAAAGTATGACAACCTGGACTGGGACGAGGTCACAACAGACACGTGATTCTTTACGACGGACTCGAGGAGCTGTTCTCTCATGAATAGTTATACATTCCGCCAACTATGCCGGCCGCGAGGCGATTTCAGGATCGACGAAGTCATTGATTTCCTTCATTTGGTTAAAGAGGCATTTCGATGTCCGGTCTTGTACGATGCGGATAACAAGCCTGTGGACCTGATCGCCCGAAGACTTCAGGAGATTTTTCAGAAGGAGACTGACAAGCTTTTTCCGAGCATAGGGGCTACGTTGGACTTCTTTACTATTGCTCCGCGAAAACGAGACGACAACACTGTGCGGATTGAGATTCACACCGGGACCAAGCCCGATGAGATCTTTATCGATACTTTCGATCTCTCAATTGGCGAAAGGGGCAAACTTCCGGATTTCGACTACTTTGAGAAATCCATTGAAATATTTAAGCCTTTTGAGGCTTGTCTCGAGGAAACGGAGAATGAGGAGATGCTCGATGCTTACGATCGTCAGCAAGCCATCCCTAAATTCGACAGACCTGCGATCATCAGGGGATTCCATTACCTTGACGAGGGCATGGCGCGTTCCATTGGCGGGATTGACTACTGCCTGAAAGCACCGGCTTGGCATGTTGAAAGATTCTGCGAAGGCATTCTGATCGAGCTTGTTCCAGGTCCTTTTGATACTGAGAATCTTGAGCACCTCAAAATACAGAAAGAGGCAATGGAATACTTCGATTTGTTATGACGTTTTGCTGCACCAAGCCCTGAGGGACGGCGAGTTGCTGCATTCTCCCTTGCATTGTGGCCAATGCTCTTTCAATGAGTGCCTTTCGATAGGCTGCACGCTGGGAATCTCCTTCACTTCGGACAACGCAAGGCCGTCGGACCTTCGTTCAGGAGATCCCCATCGCGCCCATGAAAGACTGCGTCATCATTCATAATGAGTCCACATTCGGATCACTTTGACCACGTGGCCCTCTTCGATCACTTGGTACACAAGTCGATGTTGGATATCGATTCTTCGGGAATACGCGCCGCTCAGATCTCCGAGCAGTTTCTCGAATGGCGGTGGGGTCGCAAAAGGATTCCGCTCAAGAAGCTTCAACAATTCCTCGGCCTTTTCCTTCAATCCCGCGGCTGCCAATCGCTTGGCGTCTTTTCGAGCTTGACTGGTGAAAACGAGCTCCCATTTCACCAATCGAGATCCCTAGCGCATTTTTCAACAGGCGTCTTGAGCCCCTCAACGATGGACTCTCTCATGCCGGGAACGGAAAGCAGGTACAGCGTTTCCTGGACGGATCTCCAGTCTTCTTCGCTCACCAGCACCGCGTTTCCCCTCTTGCCGGTAATGAAAACCGGTTCATGGGACGACGCGACTTCGTCAATCAATCGGTACAGCCGAACTCGCGCCTCACTTGCTTTGATAACAGTCATGGTCTGATCCTTCCTTAAGACAAGCGTACGTCTTTGCGTACGAATTGTCAAGCCATGCTTTTGCCTCTTTGGGTTTCAAATCGGGCCCTGATGTCCGCGGGAGAGTCTTCTACGCGAAAAGCCGGACGACCAGCCGCCCTTTGACGACTTGATCGTGGAAATCGAGTTCCCGGAGCATTAGCACCAATACCCTTCCCAAAAAGCCCCTTCCGAAAGGCTGCCGCCTGCGAATCTCCTTCACTTCGGACAACGCAAGGCCGTTGGACCTTGGTTCAGGAGATCCCCATCCCGCCCAAAAGACCTTGTTACCTTCTTGACCTCGGATGGCTTTCCGTGCTCCGGATCATCGCTGCAAAGTAGCCGAACGCGAATGAATCGAACCGGAAGGTTGCAAGAAAAGAAAACACCAATTTGAATTGAGGTTTTTCATCGAAGGTTTGACTCGCCGAATTTCCTTGGTATAATTAGCTTTACCTAACCACGTTAGCTCTGCCTATCTCCAATCTTTGGGGCCCTCAGACCATAGAACTCAAGGGCTTCTTCTACACCCCGAATCCGGCTGATTCGCGCGAGGACCCATGCTGCCAGGCAGGCCCACGCCCAAAATGCATTTTGATTCCCGATCTGTTCATTTGTGAAAGGAGCAAGACTTGATCGAGACCGATAAGCAACGACGATGGTGGTTCGCCACACACCCCGAATTCAGCCGGGGCCGTGCGGGAACAAGGGGCCATCCTCACAGCAAATTTCCGGGCGATCCGTGGTCTCCGCATCGCAGGGATGATTCGGGTACCGGACAAGACTCGGATGATGAACACTCCGATGCTTCGGCAAAAGCATTAGCTGAGGCCCTGAATTTCGAGGCGGAAATTCGAGCGCGCGACAGCATCGGACTGGAGCCGGACCCGATCACTTTCCTCGATATTTGGCCTTATCGGAAGTTCCTCACTTCCCCTACCGGGGCTTTCCGGGACCTCCTCCGAAATATGGCAAGGCACGCGGTGGCCAGCGCCGCGAAACGTGCTGGAAGCGGCGGCCCCGGAAAATGGGTGGACGTGGCCCGAGGTCCGAATGGACTGGCTCATCAATCGGCGATGTCCGGTCAACCGATCCGAGCGCGCGGCGGGAAGCTCTACATCAAGGAATATGACGTAAATGGGGTAAAATTTGATGACTACAAGAACGGGACACTGTATGAGTATAAAGGACCCCACGGCAATTTGTTGAACAAGGAACGGGAGTTTCATCATTGGGTCAGTGGCGCCAAGAAACTTCGCGATCAGGCTTTAAGACAAGTGGACGCCGCGCAGGGAACCCCTGTTGTTTGGCGGGTCGGGGCCAGACAGGTAAAAGCCTTTCGAAAAGCAGTGGGCAAGGTCCCGGGATTGTCCATAGAACCGTAAGAGGAGGATTTGATGAATAGTTATACATTTCGCCAACTATGCCGGCCGCGAGGGGATTTCAGGATCGACGAAGTCATTGATTTCCTTCATTTGGTTAAAGAGGCATTTCGATGTCCGGTCTTGTACGATGCGGATAACAAGCCTGTGGACCTGATCGCCCGAAGACTTCAGGAGATTTTTGAGAAGGAGACTGATAAGCTTTTTCCGAGTATAGGCGCTACCCTGGACTTTTTTACCATTGCACCACGAAAAAGAGACGACAACACAGTGCGAATAGAGATACACACGGGCACTCAGCCGGGAAAGGTCTTTAACGATACTTATGATCTCTCAATCGGTGAAAGAAGGAAACTTCCGGATTTCGACTACTTTGAGAAATCAATTGAAATTTTCAGGCCCTTTGAGGCTTGTCTCGAGGAAACGGAGAATGAGGAGATGCTCGATGCTTACAATCGTCAGCAAGCCATTCCCAAATTCGATAGACCTGCGATCATCAGGGGATTCCATTACTTGGACGAGGGCATGGCGCGTTCCATTGGCGGGATTGACTACTGCCTGAAAGCGCCGGCCTGGCATGTTGAAAGGTTCTGCGAAGGCATTCTGATCGAGCTTGTTCCAGGTCCTTTTGATACTGAGAATCTTGAGCACCTCAAAATACAGAAAGAGGCAATGGAATACTTCGATTTGTTATGACGTTTTGGTGCAGCAAGCCCTGAGGGACGGCGAGTTGCTGCATTCTCCCTTGCATTGTGGCCAATGCTCTTTCAATGAGTGCCTTCCGAAAGGCTGCCGCCTGCGAATCTCCTTCACTTCGGACGACGCAAGGCCGTCGGACCTTCCTTCAGGAGATCCCCTTCCCGCCCAAAAGACCATCTCACCTTGGGGCCCAATGTTGCGGGGTACGAGATGAATCAATCTCTGACTTGACCCTACGTGCTTACATCCAAATCGTTTGGCGGATTCTTCCTTCCTGTGATAGATTTCGGCCCGACCTCCAGCAGCAAGGGAGGGAGCCATGCCTAAGCGCCGCAAAACGTGGGTTTACAGACCTCCGAAACCCAAGAAGCCCCCGGTTCCGGACTCGGTGAAAGCTGATCTGACCCTGAAAGCCCAGAAGCTCATAGACAATCATCTCCGGCCTGCACACGTGAAGCCCCTTCCCAAGACCACCCAGTACAACTACATCGTGGATCTCTTCACCAGATGGTACCAGAGCTATTTCTATTTCTGCGCCACCTATGGGTGTCCACACCCAGACGCTATCTCTCCCACGTTCGAGGTCCGTTTTGCCCGGCTCGGCTACCTCGGTGGGGGGCGTTTCAGCCTCGGCTGTATGCGACACACCGGCCAGTGGTTGGAGATTTATCCGAGCCTCACTATGGATGAGTGCCTCAAATCCATACAAGAAGAGCCGCACTTCCTGCCGTGATACTGCCCCTCACAAGTCAAATCAAACCCTAATATGGATGCGCCTTGCCGCCTCTGCCGCGTTCCCTTATCCGATTGGATGCCCGCTGCCATGAAGAGCGAGCAACGTCACCTGGACAACGTGCCGGCAAAGGTCAAGAGCAGGCATTCACGGAGTGGCGCGTAATCAGGCAGGACCTCAGCAAGCAAACGACCGTTTTCTTGCACAAGGGAACTATCTTTCTTGGCAGAGGACCTTTTGGTGGGTGACTCGCAGTCCGATTCCCAATTAAGTGTAGTGTCTCCCGCATGTTCGTGAAAATCGCAAGAATTCGATTGAATTCCACGACGGTTTGGACTAGCTATCTTTCCCGCGAGCCCTTCAGACTCGCGACGCGATTCCAGGGTTTGGACACTGAGCCGCCACGACGAGAATCCAAGTCTCTCAACCTTCAGCCGAGTAGGAGGTCACAGGCCGTATCGCGCTGGTTAAACTCTTTTCTTTAAACCTTCCCAGTTTGGTCTCGGCGATCCGTTTGGGCGATAAATATGGGAGCACCATGAGAGTCCTTCTCGACACCAACATACTTATTCACAGAGAGGCTGCTACCGTCGTCAAGGAAGACATCGGGGTATTGTTCAGATGGCTCGACCGTCTTCATCACGTGAAGTGCGCCCATCCTGTAACCGTTCAAGAACTTGAAAAGCACAAGGATCCAAAAGTTCGGAACGTCTTCAAGATAAAACTCGCCAATTACGAAGTACTGAAGACAATGGCTCCGCTGTCAGAAGAAGTCCATCAGGTTTGCGACCCGCTCGATGAAAACGAAAATGATCTGAACGACACCCGTATAATAAACGAGCTTTACGCCGGGAGAGTTGATGCTCTGATTTCCGAAGACAGGAATTTATTGACAAAAGCATCGCGGCTAGGAGTTGCAGACCGAGTTTTCACGATAGATTCCTTCTTGGAGAAGGTAACAGCGGAGAACCCCGAACTGGCGGACTACAAAGTCCTCGCCGTTCAGAAGGATCACTTTGGAAATCTCGATCTGTCGGATGATTTCTTCCTCTCCTTCAAAGACGACTATCCCGGCTTCGAGCTGTGGTTCAATCGAAAGGCTGACGAAACAGCTTATGTCTGTCGTTCTGAGGGGAAACTGATAGCGCTCCTATATCTCAAAACCGAAGGCCGAGGTGAGGACTACTCCGATATTGACCCGCCCTTTTCCAGAAAGAAGCGCTTGAAGATTGGCACGTTCAAGGTGACGCTGAACGGCTTTCGCCTCGGCGAAAGATTCCTGAAGATCGTTTTTGATAACGCGCTGCGCTTCGACGTTGAGGAGATCTATGTCACCACGTTCGCCAAGCGAATTGAGCAGCAAAGGCTTATCAACTTGTTAGGAGATTACGGATTCTTGCTCCACGGCTCTAAAAAAGGTCCTGGAGGCGAAGAGTTTGTTTACGTGCGCTCTTTTGCCAGGGAAGCCAATCGTCAGTCTCCAAAACTGACCTACCCCTTCTTCTCATCGGCGGGGAAGATATTCATAGTCCCGATATATCCCCTGTACCACACAGAATTATTCCCGGACTCCATCCTGAGAACAGAATCCCCGGCGGATTTTGTAGAGAATGAGCCGCACAGAAATGCGATCAGCAAGGTTTATATATCACGCTCCATCGAGAGAAACCTGAATCCAGGTGATGTGATCATCTTCTACCGCACTGGGGGTTACTACAAGAGCGTCGTCACTACTGTAGGAATTGTCGAGAGCGTCGTCCAAAACATACGGACAGAGGCAGACTTCATTCGTCTTTGTAGGAAAAGGAGCGTCTTCTCAGATAACGAATTGGCGAGGCACTGGAATTATAAGAAGACGAATCGTCCTTTCATCGTCAATTTTCTGTACGCGTGTTCGTTTCCGAGGCGGATCAATCTGCAGAGACTCATTGAAATAGGGATAATACCAAGTGTCAACGATGCGCCGCGAGGGTTTACGACCATAACCAAGCATCAACTGACAAGCATATTCAGGGAGTGTCAGGCCGATGAACGTCTTGTTGTCCATTAAACCGGAGTTTGCGTTCAAGATATTCGATGGATCCAAGCGCTACGAATATCGGCGCAGTATCTTCAAACGGAGAGAAGTGACTAAAGTCATAGTGTACGCATCAGCTCCAATTCAGAAGGTCATTGGGGAGTTTGAAATCGGAGACGTTTTGCATGGTAAACCCGAGGAACTTTGGGCCATTACAAAGGACTATGCTGGAATCAGCCAAGATAGATTTCTTGAATACTTCTCGAACATTTCGAAAGGCTATGCAATACTCGTCAGAACCCCAACAATATATTCGGTCCCCTTACCACTGGACAGGTTTATGGTTTCCTTCCCGCCACAATCCTTCGTTTATCTCCGATAGGCAATGGCTCAAGCTCAGACAAGTTAGGAGTCAGTCAGCAGTCAAATCCGCGCGTGGCTCATCCATCAAGATTTGATACGCAAGAGCATGCCGCCTCTGCACCCTCCCCTTGACGCACGCCGTAGTTGAATTAGGGCAAATTCTTGCATGAAAACCTCGAGCGATGCGGTTCCCCCTCGAAGCTTGGGGTCACCACATCCTACACACTGTCCCAGAAAAAAGGTGCTGTGCTACTTGGGTGAATTGGGGAACACCATACCTGGAAGCGTCTGGATTTTGATGTGAGGTATGGTGTCCCCGAGCTGATGGTTCCGTGATTTATACCGATGCGCGTTCAAGAAAGTAAGACGGGGAGAACCTTTTTGTAAAACGGTTCCTCCCCGAACCCCTTTCCAAGAACTTCTTTGTGCCTCTGGCATTTCGCCTTCCTGGACAGGAAGACGAAATGCCAGAGGAATATAGAGTTTCTTGAAGGGGGCTTTGGGGGAAACTTCTTTACACAAAGAAGTTTCCCCCACGCTTTACTTCTTTGAAAGCGCACTGGTATTACTCTCAAATTCTATTTCTTGCGGGTAAGCCAGGGCATCATCTTGCGGAGCTCTGCGCCGACCTGTTCTATGGGGTGCGCTGCTTCCTGCCGGCGTCGGGCTTCCAGGACCGGTCGGCCCGCCTGATTTTCCATGATCCATTCACGAGCGAATTCGCCGTTCTGCACAGCCTTGAGTATGTTCTGCATGGCAGCCTTGACTTCAGGGCCGATCACGCGCTCTCCACGGGTGAGATCTCCGTATTCCGCGGTGTCGCTGATGGAATACCGCATGAGCTTCATTCCGCCTTCGTACATGAGGTCTACAATGAGCTTCATTTCGTGGAGGCATTCGAAGTATGCGATTTCCGGCTTGTACCCGGCTTCCACCAGAGTCTCAAAACCGTACTTCACGAGGGTAGTCATTCCGCCGCAAAGCACAGCCTGTTCGCCGAACAGGTCGCTTTCGGTCTCTTCCGCGAAGGTGGTTTCAATCACGCCTGCACGAGTCGCGCCGATACCTTTCGCGTAAGCCAGAGCCCTTGACTTTGCGGTTCCCGTGGGATCCTGGTGAACAGCGATCAGCGAAGGCACTCCGCCGCCGCCTTCGAATTCACGGCGGACCAGATGTCCGGGGCCCTTGGGCGCAATCATAGCCACATCTACGGACGCGGGCGGCTTGACCTGGCCGAAATGGATTGCGAACCCGTGCGAAAACATCAGCATCGCGCCTGATTTGAGGCCCGGTTCGACCTCGTGCTTGAAAAGGTTCGCCTGAAGATGGTCCGGCGTGAGGATCTGCACAATATCAGCCTTGGCTGTGGCTTCACCCGCGGATAGGGGCTTGAAGCCGTCCTGTTCCGCGGCCTGGAACCCCGGTCCTCCAGGGCGTTGCCCGATGATCACGTTCAGCCCGGAATCTCGCAGGTTCAGGGCCTGGTGCCGGCCCTGGCTCCCGTATCCGATGATGGCTATGGTTTTGTCTTTGAGCAAGCCCAGGTCTGCGTCCTTGTCGTAGTAGATGCGTGCGCTCATTTTTCTCCTTTCTTACTGCGAACCAGCGCGACCACGCCGCTCCGGGCCACTTCCACGATTCCCATTCTCGCGAAGAGATCGAGGACCGCCTGGATCTTGTCGTAATCGCCGGTTACTTCAACGGTATATTCCAGGGCGCCAACGTCGAGCACCTGGCCGCGGAAGATGTCCACGATTCTGAGGATTTCAGCCCTGTCTTCCTGTTTGGCCTTGACCTTGATCAGAGCCAATTCCCGTTCCAGATGAGGCGCCGCGGTGAGGTCCGTCACCTTGTGCACATTGATCAGCTTGTTGAGCTGCTTTTTGATCTGTTCCAGGATCGTCTCGCTGCCCGGCGCCACCACGCTGATGCGGCTGATCGCAGGATCGGTGGTTTCCGCCACGGTCAAGCTGTCGATGTTGAAGCCTCTGCCGCTGAACAGACCGGTAACCCTGGAGAGCACTCCCGGCTCGTTATCCACCAGCACGGACAGGACATGTCTCGTCTCGGTCGGGGTTTCCGTATTTGTCATGTCAGGATCATTTCTGTGAGCGGTTTGCCCGCGGGAACCATGGGATAGACGTTTTCCTCACGGTCCACCCAGAAATCCATGAATACCGGCCGCTTGATCGCGAGAGCCTGCTTGATGACCAGTTCAACCTCTTCCGGTTTGGTGGCGCGCATCCCCACCGCGCCGTACGCATCCGCGAGACGCTGGAAGTCCGGCGCGGCTTCCATGTTCGTGCCCGCGTACCGACCGTCTTTGAAGAGCTGCTGCCATTGACGCACCATGCCCAGGTACCGGTTATTGAGGATCGCAACCTTCACCGGCACGTTGTGCTGAACCGCGGTAGCAAGCTCCTGGATGTTCATTTGGATCGAGCCGTCCCCCGCGATGTCGATGACAATGCGATCCGGACGGGCAAGCGCAGCTCCAATGGCAGCGGGGAAGCCGTACCCCATACAGCCTAAACCGCCGGAAGTCAGGAAGCTGTTGGGCGATTTGAAGTGGTAGTACTGTGCGGCCCACATCTGGTTCTGGCCTACTTCAGTGGCAACGATGGCCTTGCCCTTTGTGAGCCGATGGAGGCTTTCCACCACGAACTGCGGCTTGATCGGGCCTTCAGGATCTTGGGTGTAGTTGAGCGGCCGATCGCTCTTCCATCCCTGAACCGCGGCTAGCCAATCCTTGCGGCGGGACGGCCAGTCCATCGCGTCCATTTCGTCCGCGAAGACGTTGAGCGTCTGGAGCGCAGACAGGCAATCGCCCACCACAGGCACATCCGCTCGGATGTTCTTCTGGATGGAGCACGGATCGATGTCGATGTGGATGATCTGGGCCTTTGGAGCGAATTCGTCCACTTTGCCCGTCACTCGGTCGTCGAATCGCGCGCCGATTGCGATGAGCACATCGCATTCCGCCACAGCCATGTTTGCCGTGTACGTGCCGTGCATCCCGAGCATTCCGGTCCAGAGCGGGTCGTCACCGGGGAATGCGCCCAGGCCCATGAGCGTGAGCGTCACCGGGATGGAGAGCTTGCGTGCGAACCGGGTAAGGTCGCCTGAGGCGCGGGCGGAGATGA